>Ga0268299_1000747_pt1 | contig 83168 bp, 64 predicted proteins | sample NOBtaG_FD_193484 | JGI IMG/M metagenome (GOLD analysis project Ga0268299, IMG submission 193484) | Activated sludge microbial communities from bioreactor in Nijmegen, Gelderland, Netherland - NOB reactor | ecosystem: Engineered > Bioreactor > Aerobic > Activated sludge | place: Netherlands... | reverse complement strand
TCTTCGACGGAACGAGGCTCGGCCATGGGGACATCTCCGGGAGGGAATGCGCCTACCGGCAGCCCAAGGGCATAACAGAGGGAAGAAGAAAAATCTACTTCAGTTCACGAAATGCCGGGATGCACCCGATTTGTCGCATTCGCTATTTCGTCACCTGGTTCATGCTTTGATCGAGCAGTTCCGCGATGTCCAGAACAGTCACGTCCTTCCCGGGGGCGGCTTTCTTGGCGCCGTCGGCGACCATCGTTTGGCAGAATGGGCAGGAGGTCACGATGGTGTCGTGGCCCTTGTCCAAGAGTTCCTCGGCGCGCTCGACGCTGATCGTCTTGTCGCCGAGGTGTTCCTCCATCCACATCCTGCCGCCGCCAGCGCCGCAGCAGAGGCCCTTCTCCTTGCAGCGCGACGCCTCGCCGACGGCGACGTTTCCGAGGGCTGCACTGGCCACGGAGCGCGGTTGATCGACGATCTTGTTGTGCCGCGCGAGGTAGCACGAATCGTGGAGGATTGCGTTCGCCTCGACTTTGCCGGGCGTCAGGCGGCCTGTCTCGATCAGGTGTGTGAGCAACTCGCTGTGGTGGATCACCTCGAAGTTGCCGCCGAGCGAGGGGTAGTCCTTCTTGATCGTCTGCAGGCAGTGTGGACAGCTCGCGATGACCTTCTTCACTCCGACTTCGTTCATCGTTTCAATGTTCTGCTTCGCGAGCATCTGGTAGAGGTACTCGTTCCCGATGCGCATGGCCGGGTCGCCGGTGCAGGTCTCGCGGGGGCCGAGAATAGCGTACTTCACTCCGGCGCGATTGAGGAGGCGGACGAGGGCTTTCGAGATCTTCTGGCCGCGTGTATCATAGCTTCCGGCGCAGCCGACCCAGAACAGGTACTCCGCGCCTTCGGCTTCCGGTTCGCCGACGATGGGGACGCGGACGTCCTCCATTTCGCGCGCCCACTTGTCGCGATCGTCGGCTGGTTTGCCCCAGGGGTTCCCCTGCTGTTCGAGGTTTGTGAACGAGTTCTGAACTTCGGGGGGAAACTCGGATTTCATCAGCACCAGCCCTCGACGCATCTCGACGACCTTTTCGACGACTTCGATCATGACGGGGCATTCCTGCTCGCACGCACCGCATGTTGTGCATGACCAGACTTCGTCCGCCGTGATGGGGCCGTTTTCGCCGACAAGTTCCGGAATATCGGTTCCCTCTTCCTTCGGCATGTGCGCGCGCGCCATGTCGCGGATGTCGTTCACAAGCTTCTTTGGCGAGAGCGGTTTCCCGGTGATGTTCGCCGGACACACCTCCACGCAGCGGCCACATTCGACACATGCATCTGCGTCGCGGCGATGAGAGCCGATGAATTGATCGACAGTCAGGACGCCGAATTGCTCCGCCTCCTCGATGTTCTGGATCGGTCGGGGAGAGGCGCCGGACGGGATGTCTCGAGCGAGGAAGATGTTCGCGGCGCTCGTGAAGATGTGGCCCATCGCCACGCCCCCGAATGTGCCGAGGAACCACATCGTGATGAAGAGGTGCCCCCACCAGAGCACGAGGTGAATCGTCGCGGCCGCCGAGGTCGGGACCAGCCCTGCGATCGCAAAGCCGACGAAGGATGCTGTCTTTTCGAACGGTGGAAAGCCGGTTCCCGAAATGCGAGCTGCCTCGACGAGAAATCCAGTCACAAGCACTGCTTGGAACCACCAAAGACTCGGCACCCAATTGATCGTGCCGCCGAGATGTTCCGGCTTGCGAACAAGTCGACGATGGAGGGCGAGCGAAGTCGCGACAATCGCGAGCACGCCGGCCACCTCGAGCGTGGCAGAGTAGATCTTGTAGAAGAGTCCCTGAAAGAAGTACCAGTCGAAGAGCGGTTGGGCGATGTCATGCTGAATCGCGACGATCACCGTTCCGATGAAGAGCGCGATGAACGAGTAGAAGAACATCACGTGCGACCAGCCACCCAATTTGCGGCGCTTCACACGCTGTTGCCCGAGGGTGTGCTTCAGGACGCGAATCGCTCGGTCCTTCCACTCGGATCGCGGGGGCAGATCGTCCAGGCCGCCGATCGACTGCCACTCCATCCAACGCGCCCTGAGCGCACGGTACGTCAGGTACACCGGGATCAGCGTCAACGCGAGCAGGAGAATCGTGCGCCACGGTTCTGGAATGTGGATATTCCAGTAGATCTCGCGGGTGGCTACCAATTCAGGGGTGGAGAGCGACTGCTCGGGCATGAGCGATTCGACCGGTGGATGGGATTTCTTTTGCCAGCGTTGTGGGATTACGCGCCGAGCGTTGAACTGTCGCAACGGTGTTCTCGACATGACACGGCAGTCGCCTGTGTCAAACGTGCGCGCGCCCAAACCGAACGCACGCCAGAATGCGCTTGGTTTCGTCCGTGACGAGGGCTCGTGCCGCGCGCCGGATCCCTGGTGCCCACAGCGGCCCTGCATCGTCCACGACCACCGCAGGGGAGAGGTCGATGTGAAACATCATCGCAGGGATCGAATGTTCGCGCGCGATCTCGGAGAGGCGGCGCGGGGCAGTTCCCCCGGTCACCACCTCGTCCTCCTGCGTGCACGAGGCAATCGTCGCGGAGCCTTCGATCTGGTCCGCGTCGAAGAGTTCACAATCCACCCCGGGGGGGAGCTTGCCATCCACCACGCGCGACAAGAGCTCGACTCCCTTCTCGCGGGAGAATTCGGCGAACAACATTCTGTTCTCAAAACTCAGCAGCGAATGCGGCGCTGTCTCTTCGCGCAAGTGCGTGAGCAGCTCCTTTGCGTCGCCGATCGGGACGGGGGTGGGTTCGGCTTTGCGCGGGCGAAGCACGATCCCAAAGAACGGCGCGAGCGCCTTAGCTGTTTCTTCCATTGAGAGCGAAGCCCAGCGAAGGATGACGTATCGATTGTCGATCACCGCGGCGATTCCATTCGGCGAGGAGAAGTGCCCCTCCGATCCCTCCGCGAGCAAGACGCGCTCTCTCATCCGCAGGACGGTATCGCGATTGGGCAAGAGCTCAGGAAAATCGGCCCCTTCGATCTGGGCCGCGAGACTGCGCCATTCGCGACGGATGGCCTCGCCGATGATAAAGCGGTGGTTTCCGCGGAGGCGTTCTGCGTCGAGAACCCTTAGCCCGGTGGCGTGATGCACGCGTGAGCGGAGTCGGATGTCGTCCGCGCTGAACTCGAGCGCCTCGGCCGCTTCGGCGCACAGACGCGCGCTCCCTGCGAGTGCGATCGACGCCCCGCGTACGAGCTTCTCCAGCAGCGGAATAGCGGAGTGGCGGATAGCATTACGGCGGATGCGAGTATCGTTGTTCGTCTCGTCGTGCCGCCAAGGAACGCCGTGATCGCGGAGGAACTTCTCGAGGTCCGCTCGACCACACGACAGAAGAGGGCGAATCGCCAACAGCGGTGCAGCATGCCCGGTGTCGAGCGCGCGGATTGGGAGCAACGAGCCCAACCCGGAGGGCCCCGCACCGCGAATCCCCATCAGGATGAATGTCTCCGCCAGATCATCCCGATGATGCCCATACGCGATGGCTTGCGCGCCGAGCTGGTACGCGCGTTCCATGAGTAGTTTCTGACGCGCGCGCCGGAGCGAGTCCTCCGATGGGAGGTTTGACATCCCCGCGGCTGGAAGTGAGCCCGGCGGGATGCGTTCAATGTGGCTGGGAACGGAAAGCCATTCGGCCAGTGCGAGCACGAACCCCGCATCCGCATCCGCAGCATCACCTCGGATGCCGTGGTGCACGTGCACGAGGTCGAGCTGGTGCCCTTCGCGGAGAAGGACATCGGCCATCAGGCAGGAAAGAGCGACAGAATCCGCTCCGCCAGAGACTGCCACGACGATGCGACTCGGAGCCGAGAACAGCCCCGAGAGCGCCCCCGCACGGAACTCGCGAGGGTACTTCCAACGGTCGGGGAGGGGGGTGAAAATAGACACAGGAGGCCCGGGCACTCAGACGATGTGGTGGACAATCGTCATGTGCCTAGGGCCCCCTGTCATGAAAGCTGTAACTGCGGGTGAGACCTTAGTCGGCTTCTGCCCAAGGCAGCGGCGAGAAGAGCGTGAAAGCGCTCGGGCGCGGGACGCGCTTCGTCTCGACGACCAACCCGTCGCGGCAGACCACGACCAAGTCGTAGCCGCTATACATGCCGACGAGGATGATGTAGCTGTTGTCGCGCACCTTGAAGCTGTAAACCTTGCGATCCTCGATGTTGGTGGCGAATGCCGGCGTGCCGTACTGCTGAAGCAGCTTCACCTCTTCCATGCCCGACGCCGGGTCATTATAAAAGAGGGAAGTGTTGTTGTACGTGCCATAGCATCCGGCCAGAGTGGAAACTCCGAGGACCAGGGCGGCTGTCTGCAGGCTGCGGGTCAAAAGTGACGACATGAGGTTCTCCGTTTCGTTTTCTGAGACTGGCTCAGTTTCAGATGTTGGGAAAGAATTGCTTGGCCGGCCAATCGATCAGCACCCAGTTATCCCCGCGCTTTTCGAATGTCACCGTTGCTTCAAATTGCTCAATCAGGCGGATTTGGGACTGTCCGCCCGTTCCCTGCTTGGCACCTGTTACACCCGTTCTCACTCGGATGTCGCAGCGCCTGCCGTCAATCCTTTCCGATGTTCGGACGAATTGTACGGTCACATTGTCGTAACGCTCGACGAGCGTCTTCATCCCCCGGAAGAAGAGTTCCTTGTCCTCGGGGTTGACGTTGTCGAACTGCTTTGCGGCCTCGTCCAAGTGCCCGCGATAGATCGGCCGACGGATCGTTTCGCTGAAGTGATCCTCGATCAGACGGATCTCGAGATTGCGCTCGCCGCCGGTCATTTCCCTGCCCCAGGCATAGAGGGCTGGAGTTGGCGCGACATCAACGGGTTCCGGGGTGACTTCCGGTGTCGGCGTCGGGCTCGGGGTCGGGCGCGGGGTGCGAGTCGGCGCGGGGGTCCTCGTCGGCTGAGGTGTCGGAGTCGGCGTAACGACGATGACGACAGGCGTCGGCGTCGGCGCTGCTGTTGGCACTGGCGTCGGAATCGGTGTCGGAGTCGGTGAGGGATACGGCGTCGGGGGGGGAACGGGAGTCGCCTTGGGCGGAATGATCGCGACCTGATTCGGATCCGAGGTGATCGTCGGATCGGGCTCGTCGCCACCGCCAAAGATCGCAGCGAGCAGGCCGATCAGAACAAGGACGCCAAACGCTGCGCCGCCGTAGATCATCATCTTCTTCTTGTTGTCGTCGAGCACGGCTGGCGACGCAGTGGATGCGCGCCCCGGGACGGCAACGGCTGCCTGAGAAATCTGTCCTCCCGCGCCGTAGAACGAACCGAAAGGCTCGTTGCTAACAGGCTTGAGCGCGGCCTCGATTTCTTCCATCAGGCGCGTCGCGGTGGGGGGACGATTCTCCGGTGCCTTCTCAATGGCCTTGGCGAGCGGCGCATCCAATTCCTTCGGCCAAAGCGGATTGCGCTGGGAAAGGAGGAAGGGCGTCGCATCCAGGTGGGCGAACAGAAGGCTGTGCGCCGAGGTCATCTTGAACGGCAGATCGCGCGCAAAGATCTTATAGAGCGTCATGCCGTAGGCGTAGATGTCCGCGGGTGGCCCGACGGTTTCGCCGCGGATCTGCTCCGGCGCCATGAAAGCCGGGGTGCCGATGGCTTGTGTTGCCTGCGTTTCGAACGAGTTCTCGACGTCGGCTTTCGCGATGCCGAAGTCCATGATCTTCGCGATGCGCTGGGGCAGCGTGACGATCATGTTGGACGGCTTGATGTCGCGATGGATGATGCCTGCGGCATGGGCGGCGTCGATCCCGCGGGCAATCTGCTTTAGGATGTCCACCACGGCCTTGACCGTGAGGTTGCCTTCTTCCGCGCGGAGGAAACGGTCGAGCTCAGCACCGTTGATCAACTCCATCGCGATGTAGGTCAGGCCCTGATCCTTGGGCACGGAAACGTCATAAATTGCGCAGATGTTCTCGTGCACGCAACGAGCCATCGTCAGCGCTTCGCGCTCGAAGCGCGCCATGAACTCGGGGTTCGTGCAGAGTTCCGGCTTGGGGACCTTGATGGCAACGGCACGGCGCAGGCGTAGCTGGCGCCCGCGATAGACGAAGCCCATCGCGCCCGCGCCGATCAGTTCTTCGATCTCATAGCGGTCCTCGAGCACGCGGCCGGTAAGGCCGAGCACATCGACGCGCGATTCCTGCCCGCTGGAGGACCCAGTCGGTGGCGGCCCGGCAATGGTTTCGTCGTTTGACGGTTCGTGATCCATAGGGAAAACCCCTATCGCGGGGTGTTCGACGGACGCAAGCGTTCCGATTTGGGCTGTTGAAAGAGGATTTTGGCCCCCAACCCGGGCGGAAGGGAAAGCACTTCTTTCAACAAAAGTCCCCCTTGCGTTACGCGAAAGAATCCGAAACAGCCCGCGCCTACCTCGGACGTAAATCGGCTTGGCGCGCACCAAGGCCGGCGCGACCCTTCCGACCAATCACCTCCGAGGAGCTTCACCCGATCCATGTCTCCCCAGAACCCCGTTTCCGTACGCGTCGATCCGGCCCGAGCAGTTGGGCTGGAATCTGTGATTATCGCGCACGGTTTGCCAGCTCCGGAGAACGTGGAAGTGGCGACACGTTGCGAAGAGATCGTGCGCGAATCCGGCGCCATCCCAGCCACGGTGGGGATCGTCCCCCGTGAAGGGCTCGTCGTCGGCCTCAGCAAGGAAGAAATCGAGGAAATCGCCCATCGCAACGACGTCGTGAAGGTGAATCTCTCGAACCTCGCTGCCACGCTGATGAGGCGTCGCTGGGGGGCGACGAGCGTCTCGACGTCCCTGTTTGCCTGCGCGAAGGCGGGAATCAAAGTCTTCGTCACCGGTGGCATCGGAGGCGTTCACCGCGGCTTTGGGGAATCATTCGACATCAGCGCGGACCTGACGGCTCTCTCACGCGAACCGGTCGCCGTCGTTTGCGCCGGGGTGAAGTCCACCCTGCACGTCGCCGCGACGCGTGAACACCTCGAGACCCTCGGAATCCCGATCGTCGGATTCCGGACAGATACGCTGCCGATGTTCTATGTGCGGGATAGCGACCAGCCCGTCGATCTGCGCTGCGAGAGCGCCGAAGAGATCGCCGAGTTCCTCTCATACCACTTTCGGGTTTCCAACTCTTCCGTCATCATCGGCAATCCGACACCTGTCGAAGCTGCCTTCACCGTCGACGAAATGGATGAAGCGCTGCTGGCGATCGAAGAGATCGTCCGGGCCGGTGGGGGCGCGACAGGCCGCGACGTGACGCCTGCGGAGTTGACCGCGCTGCGCGAGGTCACCAAGGGCCGCTCCCTCTCCACGAATGTTGCCTTGATCGAAAACAACTCGCGGCTCGGGGGCGCGATCGCGATGGCGTTGGATCGTCGCCGTGCGGGGGCGTGACCGACCCAACTCGGCGCGGATTGTGCTCCTCGGAGCGCGAAGTCACCCCCAGCCAGCTCACCGTCAGGGACGCCGTGGAAAACTCCTACATCCCCAGCAGCACCGATTCCGAGCTCCTCGCGATCGTGGATGAAGCCGACAATGTCATCGGCACTGCGACACGCAGGGAGATTCACGCGAAGGGTCTGCGTCATCGTGCCGTCCACATCGTCGTGCTGAACGCGAAGGACGAGATCCTCCTCCAAAAACGAAGCGCGAAGAAGGACCTCTTTCCCGGATGGTGGGACATCAGCGTCGGCGGACACGTGGACGCAGGGGAGGAGTATGATGACGCCGTCGCGCGGGAACTACGCGAAGAGATGGGAATCGTCGCCCCGGCAACGTGGGTGGAGACAGCTCAGCCAAGCGAGACCACCGGCTGGGAGTTCCAGCGCATCTATGAGTGTTGTTTTGATGGCGATTTGCGTCCCAGCGCTGACGAAGTCAGTGGCACCCGCTGGGAGAAGCTGGACACGATTCTCCACGGCATGGGCCCCGATTGGGCTCATCCGGAATCAAGCATCACACCCGCAGGACTAAACAGCATCAGGCTATGGGCGCGCGGCACGGGTCGTCTGTAACGACACCCAAACTCACCATCGGCGAATCGATCCTAAGGAGCGCTGAGTTCCTTCTCGCGAAGGGAGTGGAATCGCCGCGCCTCGACGCGGAACTCCTGCTCGCCGATATCCTGCGCATGGAGCGACTCAAGCTCTACCTCGAGTGGGAAAAGCCGCTCATGGAACTAGAGATCGCCGCCTATCGCGAGTACATTCGCCGGCGTGGAATCGAGCGCGAGCCGGTTGCGAGGATCATCGCGCGTCGCGCCTTCTATGGGCGAACCATCGAGGTCGCTCCGAACGTGTTTTGTCCACGCCCCGAAACAGAGGGGCTGGTCGAACACGTGCTCGAGTTCCTCCGCCTTTCCAATCCAGCAGGGGAGGCACGCGCGACCGTTTTTGAAATCGGAACCGGGAGCGGATGCATCATCCTGTCGATCGCCCTGGAGGCCCCCACGACCCAGTGCATCGCCTCGGAGAAGTCGCCGCACGCGCTCGCTCTCGCGAAGAAGAACGCGGAGCAGCTTGGCGCGTCGCATCGCGTGACTTTTCGCGATGGGGAATACTTCGCCGGGTGGGAAGGACCAGTGCACGTCGTCGTCTCCAACCCGCCCTACGTGCGACGGGGGGAGATTCACACGCTCTCCCCCGAAGTGAAAAACTACGATCCGACGCTCGCGCTTGATGGCGGCCCGGACGGTCTGGACATGGTCAGGGTGCTCGTCGACGAATCGGCTCGCCTTCTCCTGCCCGGCGGAGGGTTGTTCCTCGAAATCGGTCAGGAACAAGGGCGTGATACCCACGCGATCCTGGAAGCGAATGGCCAGTTCCGTGACATCCAAGTATTGCACGATTTTGCCAGTCTCGATCGCTATGTGGTCGCGACACGGAAAGCCTGATTACTTCCGGCTCATCTCCCAAATCATGTGCTGAAGTTCCGGAAGAATCAGTTTCTCCATCGCCACGCTGACGGCGTTCGTACTCCCAGGCATGGAGAAGATCAGCGTGCGCCCGCGCAGCCCCGCCGTCGCACGCGAGAGCATCGCAGCCGCTCCCACCTCGTGCCAAGAGAGCATGCGGAAGAGCTCGCCGAAGCCGGGCAGTTCCTTCTCGAGGATTCCTGAAACCGCTTCGAATGTTCCATCGCGCGGGGCGATCCCTGTTCCCCCCGTCGTGATGATCGCACCAAACCTGTTCGATGCACACAATTCTAGGAGTCGCGCGCGAATCTGCTCCGGCTCGTCCTTCAGAATCTCCGCATGAGCGACGATGCACCCCGATTTCTCGAGGCCCTCGCGAATCAGCTTCCCACCCTTGTCGGTCTCGGGGGTGCGCGTGTCGCTGATGGTCAACACAGCGACCACGACGGGCGGCATATCCTCCGCTGATTCACGATGTTTCCGGGTGGATTCGGACGCCACGCTATCCTCCGTCGAATCGTTTCGCATGCATACGCCCGACCGACTCCCAAATCGAAGCGATCCCGATCATCGTCAGCATCGGTTCATGCACGACGGGGATCGCGAATGCCTCGGCGAGCTTTCCCGCCATGCCTCCCGTCAGGACAACCGGGGCTTCCAAGAACTCTGGATTCTCGTCACGCATCACGCCGATGAGGCCCTCGACCGCAAGCACGTGCCCCAGCACGCCCCCCGAGAGCATACACTCTTCGGTCGAACGACCGAGGGCCGTTGTGGGTAGCTTCGGCGCGAGGTCAGGAAGCCGCCCGGCCGTCGCGCGCGCCAGCGCGGACATGGCGATGCCGACACCCGGCAGGATCGCGCCACCTTCGAAGTTCCCTTCCGCCCCGAGTACATCGATGTTGGTCGCTGTGCCGAAGTCCACACAGATCGCCGGCGCACAATAGAGCTTGAGCATCCCGGCGATGTTGGCGATGCGATCGGGTCCTGCTGTGGCCTTCGCGCGATAGCGCACCTTGAAGGGCAACGGACCGTGGTGATCGATAAAGAATAGCGCTGGGAGTTGATCGATCCTCGAGACGAGTCGCTCCACACCTGCGCGCCAGACAGGGCGCCCGATCGCACAACAAACGCCTTCCAGCAGCGGAAGGGATTCGAGCAGCGGCAATGCGGGATGCGGTGCTTTCTGACTGAGCGTTGCCGAGTCGCCGCGCCAAACGAGTTTCGCGCGCCCATTGCGAACCAGCGCGAATCGCATGGACGTGTTCCCTGCATCGATCGTGAGCACTCCGTTCGGGCGTCGCGTGGCCATGTTACTTGGCCGCTCCGCCGGAGAGCGTCCAACGCCCTCGTCCCGGCTTGGCGATGTTGCGCGCGACATCGACGACGACTTCGCCGTTGAGGAGCACCGTCGATGGCGCGAACGACGCGAGCATTTCACGCGTCGCGTTCTCTGATCCCTGCATGTCGAAGATGGCAAGATCACCACGCATGTCCTTCTCGAGCGTCCCGCGATCATACAGGCGCAACACCCGCGAGGGACGACGGGTTAACATCGTGAGCGTGCTCGAGATCGCGTCGGCGGTGTGCCCGCCCTGATGGGCCAGCACGCGTCCAAAGAAGTCACGCTCGGGCGCACCCGCGCTTCCATAACCGCATGCATCGACCAGCACGGGGAGCCACGAGAACGATTCCGTCTGCCCGTCGCACGCGAGCGCGATCTGCGCCGGATGACGCAGGAAGTCGCTCGCGAAGCGGCGCAGTTTCACCTCCTGAACGCGTTGCCGGGCGCCCTCGGACTCGATGGAAGTAAGCACCAGGCGCAATTGTGACGTCGCGGGTGATGTCGAGTTGATAAAGAATAAGTCGATCCCGATGAGTCGTTGGTTTCCTTCCGACTCCGGCGGGGGAGTTGTCGCGGGGTGGAAGAGTTGAGAGAATCGCATCAACTCTCCCGCATCCATCACGAGTCCTTTGACGAGGAATCCCGCCAATTCCGTCTGTCCATGGCGCGAGCGGATGTCATCGACGCTCGATACAATCTCAAAGGGCACAATGTTGATGCCGAGGGGTGGGTTCGGCCTCACATCCCATGAAGTGACGTTCAAAAAATCCTGGCGCTGCGAATTTGTCGGGTACGGCCCAAAGCCGCACGCGATCGTCGTGATTCCCGCGCGCAGAAACCCCGTCGCGACCTCGTGTGACGGACCCGTTCCCGACACCACGATATTCGGCGCGAGCACGGTGAATCCGGGGACGATCAGCTTGCCCTTCGCATCGACGAGTTCCTTCGCCTTCATATCGGCGAGGTCCCCCATCCCCATGATGCGCCCCTGCCGGAGCACGGGTTGATTAAACGCCTCCGCCTTGGCTAGAACGTCGATGTGAACATCCGCGCGAAAGGGCGCCCGCCCCTGGCCGGGATCGACCATCCCCCCTGCGATGAGCACATCCGCGAATCGCCTCGAACTATCGAGGGGAATCGCGTCGTATGCGTGAGGCGTGGGGTTGTCGTCTTCACGCCCCGCAATCGCATGCAGACCGCGCAACACGGACACTGCAAAGAGGCGACGCACGAACGTGTCCCCATCTTCGCCGTACCATCCACCTGCCTCGACCAGGATCGAGCTGACCCCCCAGCGCATCATCGAATCGCCGAACGCACGGTGCATGTAATCCGCGTCGTAACGCGCGACATTTTCCGGCGCCCACGGCGCGACGCATTCGGCCATGATTGCGCTCACCTGCTTCGCGCGGAGACGGACCTCATTGTCCTGATCGGTCTCGTCGTACGGCCCTGCCTGGAATGCCAGCGAGACGAGCGTGCCATCGCGACGTGCCTTGCGCGGGCTCATGTCATGCAGATTGAAGCAAAACTCAGGCTCGAACTCTTCCTTCAAACGAAAGAGGGCCTGCGCCTCCGGAGTCGCGAGTGCCACCGCATCGCGATTGAGGTCGATGCCGTGCGAACTCTCGCGGGTGAACCGCGCGACCCCATCGGGGTTAACCATCGGGAACACCACGATGTCGAGCCGGTCGAGAATTTCCTCCGCGAGTGCACTCGGATCGGCCGCGGTCAGTTCGCGCAGGACGCAGCAAAGCGCGGCGGAGCAATCCGGCTCGTCGCCGTGCTGCCGAGCCCAAACAAGGACGCGACGGCCACCTTCGCGCCCGAGCCGAATCGTGTAGAGCGTTCGCCCTTCGGCGCTGCTCCCAGCCCGGCCCATGGTGACCCTGGTTGGCGCGCTACGCACCAACTCATGCAGGAAGTTCCCGAGTTGCCGATGGCGGAACTCTGTCCATTCCTCGCTAAAGATCGCATCCGGGAGCATCCGTTCCCAGACGTCCTTCGCGGTGAAGGCCACATGTTGAGCGCGAGTATCGATGGTAAGGGGCCACCTTTCTGCGAGGTACGAACGACCTCCATAAGCAAGGCCAGCAGCCGTCAGGCCGCAAGCCTACGTTGAAAATCGCCGAATCCGAACAGATTTCACCCCCCTTGGCCTTGTCATGGTTCACCGGAACCGTTGAAATGCCCCGATCAATTGAATGCCAGCCAGAGAGGAAACATCACCACATGAAGTTGCGTCTCCAGCACCTGCTCGCACCGCTCGTCTGCCTCGCCATCATCGGATGCAACCCAGCCGCCGAGAAGAAGAAGGAGGTCTCGTCCGCCCCGGAGGATCGCACCCTCCGCCTGAACGTCGCGACCGAGCCAGAGACGATCGACTCTTCGATCTCCAAGGGTATTCCCGAGCACAAGATCCTCCTGACGATTTGCGAGCCGCTCGTGCGCCTCAACGCGAAGGCAGAGGCGATCCCCGGCGCCGCCGAGCGTTGGGAGATGAGTGAGGACGCCAAGAAGTGGACGTTCTACCTCCGCAAGGACGGCAAGTGGCACAACGGTGACACGGTCACGGCGCGTGACTTCGAGTACGCCGTGCGCCGCATTCTGGACCCAGCCACCGGCGGCCAATATGCCGACTTCGTCTACTTTGTACTGAAGGGCGGCAAGGAGTTCTACGAGCTGAAGGAGCGCGATGACTCGACGCCCTTTGAGGGTGTGAAGGTCATCGACGACTTCACGATCGAGTACCACATGGAAAACCCGACCCCGTACTTTGCGACGGTCGCCGCGCACACCTCGTTCTTTCCGCTGAATCGCAAAGTCGTCGAGGCGGGGGGCAAGAACTGGGCGAACGATCCCAAGACATTCGCCGGCAACGGTGCTTTCACCCTCGCGGAATGGCATCCGCACGATCGCATGATCCTCAAGAAGGCGGATACGTACTGGGACAAGGAGAACATCTGGCTCGATACAGTCGTCATCCGCATGATCGAAGACGAGAACACGGAACTCGCTGCGTTTGAGAGCGGCGAAGTGGACATCACGGACAAGGTGCCCCTCACCGAAGTCGACAAGCTCAAAGCGACCCCCGACTGGTATGTCGGACCATACCTGGGGACGTACTACGTCTGCTTCAATACAAGCGCCGAACCATTCAACAACGTGAAGCTGCGTCAGGCGTTCTCCCGAGCGATCGACCGCGAATTGATTGTGACGCGCATCACTCGGCGCGGCGAACCGATCGGCACGGGGATCGTTCCCGTTGGTGTGACGATGCCAGACGGCAGTGATTACCGCGAAACGACCGGTGATCTCGTGGGTGGATTCGACGCCGCCGAGGCCAGGAAACTGCTCGCCGAGGCCGGCTTCGCCGATCCGAAGTCAGCACCGCAGTTCACCTACATGTACAACACGTCCAGCGAGCACAAGGTCGTTGGCGAACAGCTCGAGGCGATGTGGCGCGGCAACCTCGGCGTGACCGTGAAACTCGAAAACGTCGAATGGAAGGAGAAGCTGCGCCGCGGTCAGGCTCAGCAGTTCGAAATGATGCGCAGCGCTTGGATCGGGGATTATCTCGACCCGATCACGTTCCTCGAAATCTTCCACTCGAAGTCCGGCAACAACGACGGCAAGTTCACGAACGCACGCTACGACGAACTCCTCGGGCTCGCCCGCGCCGAAAGCGACTGGAAGAAGCGGCGCGAGTATCTCGTCGAGGCCGAGAAGATCCTCATCGGCGAGGCCGCCGTCGCGCCGATTTTCTTCTATACGAATCCGCGCCTGGTGCGTCACGACTTCAAGGGTGTCGTCCTGAATGCGATGGGGAACCTTGACGTCACGCGTGCCTACAAGGGTGATAAGAAGTAATCACCCCGCTGCAACACATCGAGAAATGAACGAGGCGCGACCCGCATAGGTCGCGCCTTTCTTTTTCTGCTGCTTGCTAAGCACGAATCACGGCGTATCCACCGCATCCTCTTCGCGAAACACCTGATTCCCACGCCGTGCTGGAAGTGATTCGTCACCGACGACACGCGCAGGTTCAACAAAGGCCGCCTCGCCACTCACGAGCAGTTCGCCGACACGCCCACCGAGGATGTTCGACATCTTCAGCGCGCCACGGCTGTTGAAGTGTCCCGGATCGAAGAAATCGTGCATGGGGAAGGTCAACGCGCTCACGTCGATGAACTTTTGCCCGTGTGCTTCCGCGACAGATCGCGTGATCGCGGCGACGTTCTCGAAGGACCACTTTCCTTTGAATGCTCTTTGCACGTCCTCGCGATAGGGCATCACGGTCCAGATCATCTCGACGTCATGCTCGATGCACCACTGCGCGATCTCGTTCAACTCATCCTTGTTGATGTCCCATTCTTCGAACGGGGCCACCGTGTTCACGCCCTGTTCGTCGATGGGCTTTTCCAGCGGCATGACCAGCGTGCGATTCCATCCCTGCGACGTCGTTTCCGCGTCGAACTTGACGGTCGCCTCGTTGTCTTGCGGTTTGTACCACGCGAGTTGGTCGCGATAACGGAAGAGTGCCGAGTGATCCCGCAGCCAGATATCGACTGCGTATGTGTCGAGCTTCTCCTGCATGAACGGCATGCGCCCCGGTCGCAGCACACCCGGATCGACATTGAAGATCACCTTTTCAAACTTCCATTGCTTGTGGTACCAATCCAGAAAGAACGCGTTGTCGCTCAGGCGTGTGCCGTAGAGGGCACCGTTGAAGATGTCGTAGTCCTTACCCGACTCCCTCCTGATCGCGTCAGCGAGCACGGTCGGGTCGATGTTCGTGTCCGCGACCGAACTGCCAAGAATCAGAATTCCTGGATGCGATACCTTGGGCAGGAACGCGTTCTGAAATGCCTCGCGCTTCTCGTCCATGTAGATGAGGCCGGTCTTGACCGGTCGGCGGAAGACTCGCGCCCCGTCGAGCGCACGTAGCGTGATCTCCGCAGCGGCGACCACCAGGAAGCCCCAAAGGAAGACCGAGAGCCCGCTCAGGTAGCGCCTAGAATTGGAAGTAAATGAATGGCTCACCGGCCTGGTCGCTCCAGTAAATGATCGCGGTCATCATCACTCCGCACCACAGGGCAGCCAACGGTTTTGGCCACGTCAGGAAGAACGCGTCACGCTTCGTGGCACGCTGCGCCATTTGAATCAGCAACGTCCCCAGGAATGCACCGATCGTGAGATAGATCGTCGTCAGCTCGCCCTCGGGGATTCTGAGTGATCCGATCGCACCGGTCACATGCGTCAGCGCCAGATGCAGCGTGGGACTGCGGAAGAACGCCATCGTGAACACGAGGATGTTCGTCACATAGAGCCACAGGATGAAATCAACCCACCGCCCCTTCAACATCCAATCCGGCAAGTGACGCTTCACGAAGCGGTTCCAGAGTCGCTCCAGCGCGAGGAACACGCCGTGGTACAATCCCCAGAAGATAAACGCCCAAGAGGCACCATGCCAAAATCCCGCGATGGTCATCGTAACGATGGTCACGATGATCACAACCCTCTCGCCGCGGCGCTTCCCTTTGAGGGGTGCGTACGTGTAATCGCGGAACCAGGACGAGAGCGAGATGTGCCAGCGTTTCCAGAACTCGGTGAGGGATGTGGAGAGATAGGGCTGGTCAAAGTTCTTCATCAGATCGACGCCAAAGAATCTCGTGAGGCCGCGCGCTATATCGGTGTATCCGCTGAAGTCCATGTAGATCTGGACAGTGAATAGATAGAGCGCCGCAAGAAGCAGCACCGGCGCGACGGGATCCTGCGGCGTAGCGACTGCGTGCATTCCGAAAATGCGGTTCGCTTCGCGTGAGACGACGGTCGCGACGGCGACCTTCTTGAAGAATCCGAGCAGCATCAAACCGATGCCTTCCTGGACATCCTCGAATGTGACGGGGGAAGGTTTCCTGAGCTGTGGGATCAGGCGCGTCGATCGTTCGATCGGGCCCGCCACGAGCTGAGGGAAGTACACGACATAGAGCGCATACAGGATGAAGTCACGCTCGACGGGAAGCTGTTTGCGATAAATGTCGATCGTGTAGGAGAGGCTCTGAAACGTGTAGAACGAGATGCCGAGGGGGAGCACGATCTTCGCAGCCATGCTCTGCAAATCGAGGTGTAGGGCGGTCGCAATCGGCTCGACAATTTCTGCAAAGAACCCCGCGTACTTGAAGAAACCGAGAATGCAAAGGTTCACGACGATGCTGACCGTGACCCATCTTTTTGCACCTCGCGGGTCGTTGGCATCGTGTGCCGCGCCCGTCAGTTTCCCGATGTTGAAATCGAGGACCGTCGTGAAAAGGATCAGTCCGAGAAACTTCCAGTTCCACCAGCCGTAGAAAAAGTAGCTCGCCGCGAGGAGTACAAATCTACGGAACGACTTTGGAACGATATAGTAGGCCAGCAGGACAAGGGGCAGAAAGAATACGAACTCCCAACTTGTAAAGACCATCGCGGCGAGCCCTTGGCGCAGATGCGCTGCCTGCTGATTTGCCTGAAGTGTGCCAAGGGCACCCGGACCCCCATGAACCGCAAGCCTGAATCCCCCAAATCCTCAGTTTTCCGCGGGATTCTTGCGATCGGTGACGTGCCATTCTTCTGCTCGGAGCGTGTTCTGACAGTGCACGAATGCGAATGTTGGGGCCCCGGTCGCAGTTTCGCAAACGGCTCAACGCCCAGGTGTCTCGCCGATGCAACATCGGGGTTTCCCCGTGCGACCCCGCCCGGGACGGAATCCGAGTGACACCTCGCGCGCGGCGCGCTTTGCTTTTCCGGCAATCCCCGGAAGAGAGCATCCATGTCGGAGACCGCGCAGATCGCTTCCAAGCGCCTGCTCGAAAATATCACGAAGATCATCGTCGGCAAAGACCCGACCGTGAAGAAAGTCGTGGCTGTCCTTTTGGCCGGTGGGCATGTCCTCCTCGAGGATGTTCCCGGCACAGGGAAGACGATGCTTGCGCGGGCTCTAGCAAAGTCCATCGGCGCCGAATTCCGACGCGTTCAGTTTACCCCGGACCTGCTGCCCTCCGACCTGACCGGGGTTTCAATCTACAACCAGAAGGCCGAAGCCTTCGAGTTCCGCCCCGGCCCTGTTTTTACGAACATCCTTTTGGGGGATGAACTCAATCGTGCGACACCCCGCACGCAGTCTGCCCTCCTCGAAGCGATGGAAGAACGCACCGTCTCGGTGGACGGTCAGACATTTCAGCTCCCCTCTCCCTTCTTCGTCATCGCTACGCAGAATCCGATCGAACAGCACGGCGTCTATGCGCTGCCAGAGGCGCAGTTGGATCGCTTCCTCGCGCGACTCAAACTCGGGTACGCAGCACCGGGTGAAGAACTGGCGATCATGGAGGGGCAACGCCTCGCCCATCCGATCGAGTCACTCGAACAGGTCCTCACCGCAGAGGAACTGCTCGCCGAGCGCTCTCGCCTGCGGGAAGAGGTCGTGGTGGAGGCCAACGTCGCGGACTACATCGTTCGCCTGGTCGGGGCGAGTCGCACCCACGCCGAAGTCGTGCTCGGGGCCAGCCCTCGGGCGTCACTTGGGCTCTACCGGCTTTGTCAGGCAAGGGCGTGGATTTCAGGGCGGAAGTTCGTCACCCCGGACACGGTTAAGGAGATGGCGCCGGCGGTTCTGTGCCATCGCATTTTGCTCCGCCCACAGGCCAGATTGGGCGGGATCACATCGGAACAGGTGGTTGAGGACATCCTCCGTGGGACGGAAGTCCCCATCATCCGCCAACGTCAGGGATAGAGTGTAATCCACTAACACAGTTTCGCTCAAGTACGTTCGACGTTGACCACGCTCCCTGATCCCAACGGAATGAACCCATGCTCGTTTGCCTTACCGTCATCGACAAAACCGGCCGCCCAAGATCACTTGTCTTCCGACAGGAGGAACTTCGCGTGGGCCGCTCCTCCGGGAACGAAATCCGGCTGGATCCCTATGTCGATATCGAGGTCTCACGCCGTCACGGGATCTTTCGCAACATTGGCGAAGACCATTGGATTTACGAGGACTTGGAGAGCACGCAGGGCTCCTTCGTCAACGGGCGCAAGGTGGACAAGCCCACCCGGCTTTCACGTGGTGACGTCATCACCCTCGGGCGCAATGGCCCCACGGTAAACATTGCCTGGCCGGTCCCCCGCATCACGGGCGCCGAGGGCACCTATCTCAAGTCCACCCCCCAGCGCGAGACGCCATACTTCCCGTTGGCGTTCTCCGATGGGTTCATCGATCGCTTCGACACCTACGAGCGCATCGGCTCGGGCGGTTTCGGCGAAATCTGGCGTGCGGTCGCGGAGAAGGAGCAGAAGACCTTTGCCATCAAGATCATGCACCCGGAGTTGCTGAACCCTGAGTACCTCCGCGCTGAGGATCGCGACTCGCTGATTCGCCGCTTCGTGCGCGAGGCGCAAATCACCAATGCGATGGCGAACAACGGCTCACCCTCGATCGTTCCCGTACACACGTGGGGCGACGATCCGGATCGTGACTTCCTCTATATCGTGATGGACTTCATCGAGGGAGAATCGCTCGACAAGACGATCTTTCGCTACGAGGCCATTCCCGAGCGCACCGCCTGTCGGTACTTGCTTCATATCGCGGAAGGCTTGAACGCAGCGCATCACTTTCATTGGAAAGAGGAAGACGGCTCCGAGTGCCACGGCGTCGTGCACCGCGACATCAAGCCGAACAACATCCTCGTCGAGGAAGCCACGGACCGGGCTTGGCTCGTGGATTTCGGCATCGCGGGAATCCAGACAGGTGGCGAGCGACTCACCGCGACTAGCGTTCGTGTCGGCAGCCACAAGTTTCTTTCGCTCGAGGCGATGGAACGCAACGTCATCGACCCGAGCCTCGACCTATGGGCGTTCGCGGTGACGGCCTATCTGTTGTTCAGCCGCGGCCACTTCCCCTATAAGGGTGGTGAATCGATCGAGCTGATTCGCAACATGCGCGAAGGCAAACTGCGCCCCATCACGCACTATCGCCCAGACCTTTCTCCCAAGCTGGTCGATTTCCTCCATCGCGCGCTCGACGTGAACCCAGCAGTTCGCCCGAAGACCGCCGAGGAGTGGATCGATCTCATGCGATCCCTCTCGGAAGAAGCCACAGGGGCGTAACAAAATCGCCCCGACGATCTGCAAGCACAACGGGCCGGGAGACGATGTCTCCCGGCCCGTTGTGTATTCTCCAAAGAAAAGGCGCCTCGTTCTTAGGCGGACGCCTCGGCCGCCTCTGGAGAGAAAATCTTCCTCTTCAACCCGCGAACCTTGTCGGCGGCCTGGATGAGTCGCGAGCCCTTGAGTTCCGCAAGCTCGCGTTCCAGTTCCTGAACCCGCAGCCCGCGCAGGTCACGCTGCACCGTCAGGCGGCGCATCTGGCCAACGTAGTTGATGTCACGCGCAACTGCGTTGAATTCGGTCCATTTGCCCCAGAATTCCTCGCGCGACATGTTCTCGCCCATGAAGGGAAACGTCTCCCAACTGAACGTGTCGTACGTGGTGCCAAGACGGCTCCACTTGAAGTTGTCGTCCACGAGGCCCTTCATCTTCGCGATGTTCCAGATCGCCGTGCCCGGCAGTGGCTGGAGCGGACCCACCGAACAACGGTCGATCGTGTCCGCGTTTGACTTGGCGAAGGCAATCGATTCGTTGATGTCGGCAACTGTCTCCGGGGGGGAGCCGATGATGAAATTCGCACCGACGGAGATGCGGTTCTTGTGCAGCATGTCGATTGCGCGCTGATTCACCTCGGGGGTGACTCGCGTCTTCGTGAGGAACTTGAGGATCGGTTCGGAGTTCGATTCGAACCCGAAGTCGATGTACTTGAAATTCAGTTCAGCGAATTCTTCCGCCATCTGCTCCGTGACGAGGTCCACACGAGCATACGCGCGGAAGTACACTCCTTTGTGCGTGCCGCGTTCGCGCAGCATCTTGACCACTTCGCGCCAGCGCCCGATGTGGCCGACGAAGAGGTCGTCGAAGAAATAGAGCACTTCAGGATTGTAGCGCTCGCGGAGGTACTCGATCTCGCGAATGACGTACTCGGGTGAGAAGAAACGGAAGCGCTTCCAGTGCAGCGAGGAGGAGCAGAAGCTGCACTTGTACGGGCAGCCACGCGAACTGACGAGGTGCACCGTCTCCCAGCTCGGCACCTTCCAGCCATGATCGATGAGGTCGCGATCCGGATAGGGGAGCTCGTCCATTTCCTTGATCATCTCGGCACCGGCGGTCATCGCGACCTGTCCGTTGTCGTGATAGCTGATGCCCTTGATCTGGGCATAGTCGTTGGGGCCGGGCTTCTTGACCTCGTTGAGCAAGTTGACGACGGCGAGGAAAGTTCCTTCGCCCTCGCCAACGACACCCACGTCCATGTTCTTGGGAAGGGTGTGCGGCAGGCTCGTGATGTGCATCCCGCCGACGATCACAGGGATGCCGAGAGCTTCCTTCACGCGATCAGCGATGACGACGGCATCTTCGAAATTTTCCGTCGCGGCGGAGATACCACAAACATCAGGCCGCGCAGCGATCAATTCCTCCACCGTGTGGTGGAACGAGGTCGTCACAAATCCCGTCAACTTCTTCAGAAACGCCGAGAGGTAGCCAATCCCGAGCGGGGGCAGACTGACCTGATACGGACTTCTCGAGTCGTACGGGTTGATGAACGCGATGTGCATAAGCGATTCCCTTTCGGGATGCCTTCTCTTGAGCGGGGGAGAAACACGTCCGGGGAGTGGCTAGCCTGAGCCCACCATCATCCCTGACGGAGGGATTTTTGGGACCTAACCGCGTGCAAGTCAAGGGCACACGCCCCTATTCTGTCGGGCCATGACGGCAACCCGGGCCGCAAAGTGTCCAATCGCTTACCTTGCATCGGCGAGGCGCTCGCGTTTCCCTTGATGCTCTAAGTCCCCAACAATGAGCCGTGGGGGGCAGCAAAACCTCACTCTCAGGGCAGAATTCATGATCCCTCCGTTTGACAAATCGCGCTCCCGCAAGCTCGTTCACCTCGCTGAGGGAAACCTCTCGCCGCGGAATGCGAAGACCTCCAACGGAATCATCCGCTATGGTCGTCATGCGACCGTTGCGGTGATCGATTCGACCAATGCCGGTCGAACTGTGGATGAGTGTTTGGGCGGCGCCGGGGTCGGAATCCCCGTGGTGGCATCCCTCGCCGAGGCCATGGCGCACGACCCGGACACCCTTCTGATCGGAATCGCTCCGACCGGTGGCGTGCTCCCGGGCGAGTGGCGCTGCACGATTCTGGTCGCGTTGCGTGCGGGGCTGGACGTGGTAAGCGGGCTGCATTCCTTTCTGAGCGAGGATCCCGAATTCGTCGCTGCCGCACAGCAGGGGAACGCATCGATTTGGGATGTGCGTCGCGCTGAAAAGGAACTGCCCGTGGGCGGGGGACTGTGCCGCTGGGCGAAGAGCTACATCGCGCTGATGGTCGGCTCCGACTGTGCCATCGGCAAGATGACCGTCGCGCTCGAGATCGACCTCGATGCCCGTGCGAGGGGTGTGAATTCCGAATTCATCGCCACCGGCCAAACAGGGATCATGATCGCCGGGTGGGGGTCGCCGATTGATGCGCTCCCCGGGGATTTCATGGCGGGTGCCGTCGAGCGGGACATCCTCTCCGTCGATGGTGCTGATATGATCCTGGTCGAAGGACAGGGCTCACTGCTCCATCCGGGTTTCTCGAGCGTCACGCTCGCCCTGTTGCACGGGAGCTGCCCCGACGGCCTGATCCTCTGCCACGATGTCTCGCGCACTGCCGTGAGCAAAATCCGCGAAGTACCATTCCCGCCACTCCCGGCCATCGTCGAGGACTACGTCCGCCTTTTGGCGCCGATGAAACGCACAGAACTGGTCGGGGTGTCGCTCAACACCTCTTCGCTCGAGGAAGACGCGGCACGCGCGTCGTGCGAGGCCGCGGCCCGCGAATGCGGCGTCCCGGCAACCGACCCGGTTCGCTTTGGTGCGGGGCCCCTCACCGACGCGTTGATTCGTCACAAGGCCGCTGTCCGAGCCTAGTTCCGGGCGAGCGCGCCGTGCCGCAGATTGCGCGTCACACCTCAACACCGCGATTGCGCAACCGCCCCATCTAGTGTTGTGTCAGAGGCATATGCTCCGACGCGCCCTTCCATTCGCCTGTGCCATCCTCCTTGCCGCCGCGGCGCCCGCTGCGGAGCCCGGCTTCACATTGGCCGCGGATGGACCCGTCTTCCTCGGGCGAATCAATTCGATTCCCATCTCGATCCACGATGGGCCCGCCGAACTCGCGGCGTTTCATTTCACACTGATCTTTCCGACCGAGACCCTCGCGCGGTTGGACCAGACGCCGAGCATCTCGCTCGCCTTTGAGGGGCGCGAAACGTGGACGACCGAGACCTCCTCGCGCACGCTCTCCAAAGGGGAACTCGAACTGACGTTCCTCGCCACGCGAAACCCGGGGGGCGAGTTGATCGAGACGAACATCTCCACGCAGGTCGCCTACGTTCACCTGCGAGTGCGCGGTGATTCCTCGCCTGCGGATTCCTATTCGATTTTCTTCCCCGGAGGCGCTGAGGGATTTCACGAGGACCCAACGCGGACCCTGCTCTCGATTTCCGACGCGACCGGGGAGAGCATCGTCGCGGACAACAATGCCGACGGATTCCGCGATGCCGATGTCGAACGCCCCGAAGCCGAAGTGATGTCGTTCACTTCCCCCACGATCGAATTCCCCGCGGTCGCTGACTTCGCCGCAGCCGGCGGCCTCGATTCATTCAAGTACTACCAGATTCTCCCAACCTTTGACACTCCCGGTACCAAGCTCGTCGGCTCCTCTGCCCCGGGCTCGGGCTTCAGGGTGACACTTGCCGACGCGGGTGGGCTCGAAGAATCTCCCTTCAACACGTTCCTTGGAATCTACCTCCCGCCCCACACAGATGCGCGCTGGTCCGCCGGAGGATACGTCATGCCCCCGACAGGCTCCCTCCTTCGTTCACGGTGGCTCGTCGAGAGCAGTGCTGCCACGCCCGCTGACTCACCGATTCTGGAAGCATCCCTCGGCTCGTCGGACAACAACATGCTCGCACGTGCGATCTTTCAGCGCACCGGATTTGATTCAACAGTTTCCGGCGCGACGGTTCCCACCGCCGGCGATCCGCGCGTGCTGGAGACGATCACCTTCGTCCCCGATCTCGCGAACGATGCAGGCGTTCCGGGGAACCCCGATGGCATGTATCCGATGTTCGCCGCGCTCTCGCGCGAGGGCCAGGGCACGCAAGGGTCCGCAGTAACGCTCACCGCGCTCGACATGGATGTGATTTCCCTCGGAGTGCTCGCCGCACCCCGCCCCGAGTTCGCCCTGGACTTCACTCAGGCAGGCGCGGGCACATTCGCGGCCTCCAAGGACAACCCGCTCCCCGGTGCGCAGCCCGTCCTTTACACGATCGACGCGAACGGACTCGGCATTCGTCTGCAGCACGGCGCACGCATGGGGGAACCCGACTCCTATGGCTACTTCCACACTGAGACAGCGCCTGCGTTCAACGCCGACTCAACGCGACTCTATCTTGCGACGGTGACATTCGGCACGTCCTCTGCAGCGCGCGAAGACACTCCGGCGCAAAGCATCGGGTTCTTCGCGGCCGGCGAGTTCGACTACGGGTACGTCTCCGATGTTCGCGCACTTACGGATGCGCAGCACCAGCCAACCTCGTCCGCCGACAGCACGCACACCGTTTGGTTGCGCTTTCCACCCGAGGTTGATGGTCGCCCCATCATCATCGGCCTCGCCGCCTGGGGAGACCCCTGGCAACTGGGCGAGGAAGCCATCTACTATCGATCCATCACCGTGGAGTCTTTCCCTGCGCCCGAAGAATGATGATTGAATACCCAAGGTGCGCACTCGGTAGATTCCAGCGTCACCCCACGCCCGGAGTTTGTTACATGATTCGTCGAATCACAGTGCTGACCTTCCTTCTTATCGCGATCCCGATCAGCTCGTTCGCGAGTCTCGATGGCTACCCCGTCTTCTGGCAGTTGATGTTCGCGTACGACTCGGATTCATTCGAGTTGATCGAGGCGGCTGAAATCCCACCGATGCAAAAGATTCCGACCACGCCCGGACTCGGCGGCTCTCCAGGGTCGATCGTCTATGCGAGCGAGTGGCTCGACGCGAGCGACAAGCCGATCTACGCTGGAACGGTCGAGATCCCTTTCGGCGAGCGCGCAGCACTTGTCGAAGGGGGAGCGTGCATTTCCCGCATGCTTCCTGAAGATGTCATGGTCGTTCGTTGCATCGGCCCCGCGTCGGGGGCGACCCCTGTCAAGGTGCGCCTCTCCGCCATCAGCCGGAAAGGGATGGCCAACGTGGCCGACTTCCTCCCCCCAATTCTTGCAGCTCAGAATCATTCGCTGAAGGTACACAGACTCCTACACGCTAATGCGACTCCACGTGTGCCGGGCCCGATCAACGCCACCAAGATTCGCGACACAGGCCCCAACACAAACCGCCTTGTGTTCGTGGTCGTCGGTGATGGCTACACAGCGGCGAACTTGGCCGCTGGCAGCTTTGCGACGCACGCCACGACACTCGCCAACTCGTTCATCGGGCGGTCACCGTGGGATGAGTACTTCCCCGCCACGAACATCTATCGCATCGACACCGAGAGCAACGAGGAGGGCTCGGACCGTGAGGACGGCCAGAACGGAACGCTGAAGGACACGTACTATAACTCGACTTTCTGGACGAGCGGCATCGAGCGCCTCCTCACGATCGACGCGACAGGCCGCACGCGCGCATTCGCCGCGGCGAACAGCCTCGTGGGCGTCGGCCAGTGGGACTATGTTTTCGTGCTCGTGAACTCGACGAAGTATGGGGGTGCGGGTGGCTCGGTTTGCACGTCGTCCGTGCATCCGTCTGCGCCCGACGTGATCATCCACGAAATCGGCCACACCTACGCCAATCTCGCCGACGAGTACTCCGATCCCTACCCCGGATATCCACCCGGCGACAGCGAACCCAACGTCGATTTCGACTTCTCCGGATCCGGCCTCAAGTGGCTCGCTTGGGTCGATGGCTCGACACCCCTGCCGACGCCGAATACGTCCGCATACAACAACGTCGTTGGTGCGTTCGAGGGGGCGCGCTATCTGACGACGGGGATCTATCGCCCGTGGCGCAACTGCCTGATGCGGTCGCTCGGAGTGAACTTCTGCCCCGTCTGCAAGCAGCAGCACATCGTGCGTTTCCACTCCTTCACCCAGATGGCGGACAGCCTGACGCCTGCGACCTCGGGCCCCCACGACATCCCCGCCCTCGGCACGACATTTTCGGCGACGCCCATCCCGATCTCGGGCCTTGCCTACGCGTGGACGATCGACAGCGTTCCCGTGTCCGGGGCATCCAGTTCCAGCCTCCTCGTCACCCCCGCCATGATTGGCCAGGACAACGTGAACAAGACCCTGCGACTCACAATCACCGATCCGACGCCGATGGTGAGGTCCGTCACACCCACGGATACCTATACATGGACGATCCGGACATCGTTCGCGTCCGCTGGGACGTCCGATGCGTGGCGACACTACTGATCGCGACGACGGTCATGTTGACGAAAAACAAGAGCGGGTGGCACTCTGGATGCCACCCGCTCTTTTTCTTGCCGAGGTCCACGTACTCCTAGACGAACTCGAGCTCCACGGTGGAGGGGATGAACTTGAGGCGATGTGCTTCGTCGAGGAATCGCTCGACGGAGCTGCGGCCACGCTCGCCGAAATCAAGAGTCAGATCGTTGACGTACATGCCGACGAAGCGATCCGTCAGTTCCGGGTCCAATCCGCGTCCCCACTGCATTGAGTGCTTCACGGCGGCTTCACGGTTGTTGAGGCCGTACGCGATGGACTCCTTGAGGTAGCCGTTGATTCGCGACATCAAGTCCGCGCCGAGGCCCTTGCGCACGACGTTCGCGCCGAGAGGAAGAGGGAGGCCCCGTGTGCGCTCATACCACCACTCGCCGAGGCAGACGATCTTCGTCAGTCCCTCCGTCGCATAGGTAAGCTGCCCCTCGTGGATGAGCAGCCCGCAGTCTGCATTCCCTTCCTTCACGTACTCGATGATCTTGTCGAACGGCACCACGTGGTAATCGAACTGGTCCGTGCCGAGGTAGAGCTTGAGCGCGAGGAACGCGCTCGTCATCCGCCCAGGAATCGCGATGACCTTATTGCGAAGTTCCGTCGAGCGGAATGGCTTCACCGAGACGATCATGGGTCCGTAGTTGTCTCCCATGGATGCGCCGCAGGGGAGGAGTGCATACTTGTCGAGAACGTGGGCATAGGCGTGGATGCTGATCGCGCTCACGTCGAGTTCCTCGCGCATCGCGCGCTCGTTCAACGTTTGGATGTCCTGTAGGATGTGCTCAAAATGCAGTCCTGGCGTCGCAACAGCGCCACAGGCCAACCCATAGAACATGAAGGCATCATCGGGGTCCGGGGAATGGCCGAGCGTCATGGAACGAACAGGGGCGGAAAGACTCACGATTGGGAACTCACGGGGCGGGGTGTCGGCGGCGGTTCGCCGCGCATTCATCATGAAGCAAGCATTGAACCCGCTCGCCAGAGCAGCGGGAAAGTGAAAATCGCTCATTTCCTCGCATCAGTCAGGGGACTCGCCGCACGTGGCACTTGATCACAGGCTCTCGAGAGCCCACGATCCGCGCAGAGGTTCCTGATGTCGCGATCCAACGCCGATCACTTTCAGGGCGAATTCGTCTGCCACCGATGCGGCAATTGCTGCAGAGGGGATGGCTTCGTCCAGATCACCAACTCCGATCTCGAGCGCGCGGCCGCGTATCTCGGAATCGGCCGCCAGGAGTTCCTGGACACGTATTGTCAGCTCGAAGTGGATGGAGCGATTTCGCTGCGCGATCAGGATGACGCCGAGCAGTCGTGTATTTTCCTCACCGAGGAGGAGGGGCTGTTCGGATGTCGCATCCACGGCGAAAAGCCCACCCAGTGCGCGGGCTTTCCCTTCACTTGGCGACCGAAGGATCTGCTCGATTTCTGTCACGGTGCCCGGGCTGCGTCGGGTTTGCCCCCGGCGCCTCCCGACGGGCGACGCAAGATGACGAACTAACGTCGCCACCAAAGAAAACTGCCGCGCGGTGTTCCCGCGCGGCAGTTTCATTCTCAGCTATTCGAGCGAAGCAGGAGCTCAGCGCTTACGCTTCGACTTCGGAGCCTCATCGACATCGTCGTCGTCCGAGTCGGACGAGTCATCGTCGTCCATCGTCTCCTCGTCGTCTTCGTCCTCCTCATCTTCGTCGACATCGCCAAACGACATCTTCTTCTTCGCGGGCTTCTTGCGACGGACCGGTTCGTCGAGCGCACGATCCAGCTCTTCGCCTTCCTCGAGCACCAACTCTTCCTCCTCCGACTCGTCCTCGGCATAGCCAAGGATTCCGAGCGGCAGGCCCGTGCCCGACTTCTTGGCGCGTTCCTTGTCCTTCGCGATCTTCTTCTTGTACATCTGGCGAAGCGCTTCGTTGATGGTCTCCATGACCTGAATCTTGGATGCATCGCGCACGAAGGCGATTTCGTCGCAGAGGAACTTCTTTGCCTGGTCCATGATCTCTTTTTCCTTACCCTTCAGATCATCGGACTCATCGAGGATGTAGAGGTCACGAAGGAGGCGCGAGATGCGCATCGGGTCGCCGGACTTCATGATCTCGCGATAGGCGGTGTACTGCATGCGGGCGTCGTTGCGGTTTGGCGAATAGACCGGTGCCTTGAGGGCAGCGAGCACACGCTTGACGTCGTCGCGGTTCATGGGGCGGCGGATGTTGCGCTTTTCGACCTGGTCGGCAGGGACGAACACCTTGGCGCTCTGGGCGTCAAAGATGTACACCGTCATTTCCTTGCCATCGACCGTCATACGCTTCATGCCACGCATGACACAGATACCGTTTGTCGGCTCGATGATCGTCTCGCCGAGCTTGAATTTCATCATGGGGAAGATATGCTTTCCAGGATTGCGCCGTGAAAAAAACGAGTTACACAGCAATCGCGTTGCGTACTATGCGATTTCGGGCGGACGCAAGTCTTATGTCCAATGACGATATGAAGGTCTGATAAATCAAGGCTTGCGAAATCCATACGGGGCGTCGTACGCTCCATTTGCGGCGTGGGTCGTCCAATCGCCCTATCTGGCAAGGTTTTCTCTCGCCCCCTCCGCAGGGGCCAAGCAACCCCTTGATGGACTGAAACGCACGCTGACAGGTCGCCCCATACCGACGGGCTGACTCTGTCCCCCCACAATCACCAAGGAAACATCACCGTCTTATGTCCCTTCACGCTGTCTGTCTCCTGAAGGCAACCTTGCCTACGGAGGCGAAGATCGCCCTTACGGCTGATGGTCGCGCCACCGACGAGCGCGCCAAGCCGATCATCAATCCCTATGACGAGTTTGGAATCGAAGAAGCCGTTCAACTGAAAGAAGCAGGCAAGGTCGCCAGCATCACCCTCGTCACCGTCGGCAACGCAGCCGCACGCGAACCGATCCAACGCGGTCTCGCGATGGGTGCCGACAAGGCTGTGCTAGTAGACACCGGCGCGGACAACCCCTTCGAACTCGACGGCGCAACGGTCGCCGCTGCGCTCGCCGCTGCGATCAAGCGCGCCCCATTCGACATCATCCTCTGCGGAAGAGTCGCCGTCGACACAGGCGCAGGCGAAGTGCCGGGCCGCCTTTCTGAACTTCTCGGTGTCCCACTTCTGCATGTCGCCGCCAAGCTCACCGTCGATGGCGGCAAGGCCGTCGCAAATCGCGAAGCCGATGGCCGGACCGAGGTACTCGAGGCTTCGCTCCCCGTCATCGTGAGCGCCGACAAGTCGCTCAACAAACCGCGGTATCCGAACCTGCCCAGCATCATGAAGGCGAAGTCAAAGCCATTTGAGATCGTGCCCATCGCATCGATTCTTGGCGGCTCCGGGGCCCGCACACGCAGGACCACGGCCTATCGCCTCCCGCCGGAGCGCGGCCCCGTCCGCATCATCCCGGGCGCCGGATCGGACGCGGTCAAGACGCTCGTCGGAGCGTTGAAGGACGAAGCGAAGGCGCTGTAAGCACTCCCTCCGCATGACAAAATTTCAAGGAACCTGCTAAATGAGTCGTCTCATCGTACTAGTTGCAGAAGAGTTCGAAGGCCACATCCGCAAGGGCTCCCTTCAGGCGCTCGGCGAAGCCAGACGCATCGCCACCGCCACAGGGGGGACGCTGCGCGTTCTCGCCGTCGGAGAGAAAAAGGAGTCCAGTTCCGCGGACCTCTCCGCGAACGGCGCGGTCGCGGTCGAGTTCATTACGGCGGACGAAAACACGATGCGCAATGCCTCCGCGCTTGCCGGGATGTTACACGCGGCGGTCGGCACGGGGGACGCACTGGTGTTCCTCTCCATGACGGACCTCGCGGCGGATGTCGCGCCCCGTCTGGCGACACGTCTCGGCGTTGCGTACATTGCCGACGCGACCGCAGTCGATGCGACCGCGGGCCTCAAATTCACGCGCCCCATTTATGCGGGCAAGGCGCTGGAGAGCGTCGAATTGCTCAGCAACGGCGCCGTCGTGACGCTGCGAGCGAATGCATTCCCAACGCCTGATGCGAACGCGAATGGCGCGGCACAGGTCGTGGATCTTTCCCCGGCCAAGCCTGCCGACCTAAAGGCCATCGTGCGCGAGATCGTGCACAAATCCGGCCTCGACTCCGTCAGCCTGACCGAAGCCGACATCATCGTCTCCGGCGGAATCGGGGTTGGTGGACCGGAAGGGTACGAACCACTCAAGGCACTCTGCAAGGTACTTGGTGCGGCCCTCGGTGCGTCGCGCGCCGCAGTACATGCGGGATGGATCACTCCCGACCATCAGGTGGGTCAGACCGGCAAAACCGTCAGCCCAAACCTTTACATCGCCTGTGGTATTTCCGGCGCGATTCAGCACCAGGCCGGAATGCGCACCAGCCGCTGTATCGTCGCGATCAACACCGATCCGAACGCGCCGATTTTCCAGATCGCGCATTACGGAATTGTCGGTGATGTGAAGACAATCGTGCCGATGCTTACCGAGGAATTCGGGCGCATCCTCGCGAAGTAACCGTCATGGAACCGGGGGGAATTGAGTCCCCCGTTCGATGTCCTCAATGGCCTCCTCCGTCATCATGCGGAGGAGGTCTTTTGATTCATTGATGAGTTGTTCATCCATGCGCTCCGCGATGATCGCCTGGCGAAACAAGCCCACGAGCACGTTCTGGTCCTCAGGCGGGAGCTTTGCAACCTCGTCAAAGATGGCGCGCATGCGGTCAGTCAGCATCGGAGAGACTCCTTCGATGAACTGCCTTACTATATGGCAGCGAAGGGATTGTTAGTCACTCCGGATCGTATCAAGACCGACCCGGAGTGGCCTGAAAAATCCTTACGCTTCGTCAAGAACCTCGATGCCGGGGAGCCTTTTGCCTTCGAGGAATTCCATACTGGCGCCGCCTCCGGTCGAGACGTGCGTCATCTTGTGATCGAGTCCGAACTTCTTGACCGCAGCAGCACTGTCGCCCCCCCCGACGATCGTGATTGCCGCGGAATCAGCCAGTGCCTGAGCGATCGCGCGCGTGCCCTTCGCGAAATCATCCATTTCAAACACACCCACCGGGCCATTCCAAATCACCGTCTGAGCGTTGGCTAACTCGGACTTGAACAGCTCGATCGTCTTCGGTCCGATGTCGAGACCCTGCATGTCACCGGGAATCGCATCGATGTCGCAGATCTTGGTGTTCGCGCCAGCAGCAAACCTGTCCGCTGCGAGCACGTCCACCGGGAAGATCACCTTCGTCTTACCACCTTGAATCTCAGACATCAGCGACTTCGCGGTCTCGAATGCCTCCGCGTCGAAGAGCGATTGCCCGATCTCGTAGCCCATCACCTTCGCGAACGTATACACCATGCCGCCGCCGATGATCAGCGTATCCACCTTCGCGAGCAGCGCGCGGATGACGTCGATCTTTGATCCCACCTTGGCGCCACCCAGAATCGCGACGAGGGGGCGCTTTGGCGTATCGAGCGCTTCCTTCAAGTACTTGAGTTCCTTCTGAATCAGGAACCCGCACGCACGCGGCGAGAGCACGCGCCCAACACCGCACGTCGAGACGTGATCGCGGTGCGCGGTACCAAACGCGTCGTTCACGTACACGTCGGCAAGCTTCGCCATGCCGGCGACGAACGCCTCGCGCTCGGGGCTGAACTTCTTCGTGAGCTTGTCCTTCTTCTCTTCCTCCTCCTTATGAAAGCGCACATTCTCCAGCAGCAGGATATCGCCGTCGCCGAGCTTTGCGGCCATGGCTTCGACTTCTGGCCCAACACAATCCGGCGCGAGCGGCACGTTCCGCCCAAGCAGTTCCGACAGCCGCGCCGCAACGGGCGCGAGACTAAACTCCGGCTTGCGCTCCCCATCCGGGCGACCGAGGTGCGAACACACGACGAGGCGCGCTCCACCGTCGAGCAGATGGCGGATCGTGCGCAGACTTTCGGTGATGCGAATGTCGTCGGTGATTTTCAGCGACTTGTCCAACGGCACATTAAAATCGCAGCGCAGGAGTACGCGCCTGCCTCGGACATCGATGTCAGCAACGGAAAGTTTCGGCACAGGAACCACCTTGGATGAATGATTGGGCGACGCGGTGCGGATTCTCTCGCACGTGGAGAGATTCGTCCGAATTGTATTGAGGCGTCAATACGGACGAAATCCCACGCAAATCGAGTTGTTCCCCCGTCCAACCCACGCGCAAATTCCACCGCAGCAAATCAACAGTTTAACCCACGCGGAAACTCAATCATGCACACCTCGTTGACCCCCGATGACACCTCTGCCGTCCTTGGCGCGCTCAAGAAGGCGAACCTCGAATTCATGCGGCGCTATCCGGGGGAGGACCCCCGCCGCCAGCCGGTGCACACGGTGTACGGCGGCGCGCACCTGTTCAAGTCCGACACGGCCAAGAAGCTTGGCGCGCTTTCGATTCGGTCGCTTCAGGAATACGCGCCGAACTTTGTCGTCTTCGCCAAGGCCATTGGGCTGCGCGGCGCGGAGTCGTTGCCGAGCACGCTGAGCGAGATTCACGCGCTGCAGTCGCAACTCGAAAAGGATCCGCATCCCGTCCAGCGAGTCTTCGAGCCCGCGTGGCTGGCCTTCACCATTTACAATCGCGTCATCGAGAAGATCCAGCGCGAGGCGATCGAGGATTTTCGCATCGACTTTGAGGACGGATACGGCAATCGCCCTGATGAGGAGGAGGACGCGACGGCGGTTGCGGTTGCGAAGGAACTCGCCATCGGCATGAAGGCTGGCACGCTCCCACCGTTCATCGGCATGCGCGTGAAGCCGCTGACCGAGGAACTGCGCGGGCGCGCGCTCCGCACAATGGACATCGTGCTGAGCACTCTCGCAAAGGAAACGGGGGGGAAGCTGCCCGGCAACTTCGTCGTCACGCTGCCCAAGATCACAATCCCCGAACAAGCGATCGCGTTCTCGACGTTGCTCCAACAGATCGAGGAAAAGGCGGGTTACGCGAAGGACTCGCTGAAAATGGAGCTGATGATCGAGATGACTCAGTCGATCTTTGCGCCGGATGGATCATGCAACGTCTTCCCGCTCGTCGAGGCTTGCCGGGGGCGCTGCGTGGCGGCACACTTCGGCGTGTACGACTACACGGCGAGCTGCTCCATCACGGCGGCGCATCAGACCCTCGATCACCCCGCGTGTGACTTTGCGCGCCACGCGATGCAGGTCGCGCTCTCCAGCACTGGCATTTGGCTCTCAGACGGCGCGACGAATGTGATGCCGATCGCTCCGCATCGCGCGGCCAAGGACGGCCCCGCGCTGACGCCGGAGCAGGTGGCGGAGAACTGGGACATCGTCCATCGCGCGTGGAAGCTCCACTTTGACCATGTGAACCACTCGCTGAAACATGCGTACTTTCAAGGCTGGGATCTCAACCCCGCACAGCTCCCCACGCGTTACGCGGCCGTGTTTGCGTTCTTCCTCGAGAGCCTTCCGGCGGCATCCTCGCGCCTGAAAAACTTCATCGAGAAGGCGGGCCAGGCGACCCTCGTCGGCGACATCTTCGACGACGCGGCGACGGGTCAGGGGCTCCTGAACTTCTTCCTCCGCGGGATCAACTGCGGGGCGATCACCGAGGATGAGGCACTCGAAACGGGCCTCACCATTGATGAGCTTCGCAGTCGTTCGTTTGTGAAGATTCTGAAGGGGCGCCGCGGCAAGTGAAGCGAGTCCTCTGCGCTTTTTGTGCTCTTTGTGGCTGAGAAGAATGTGCCACAAAGAGCACAAGGAGCACAATGAGGTGGTCGAGTCACCCCCCCATTGCTACTGCTTCAAAAGCGTCGGACGCGTCGCGGGCGTGGGGATCGACTGATCCATTTCGAGGTGCTTCGATATCTTCGCGCGCAGCCTCTCCTGAACTTCGTCCACCGTTTCGCGCACGTCCACAACTTCGAAGTCAAACTCCTTCGATAGCTTCTGATACTCGCGCAACAGCTTCGCCTGGTACCTCATGAAGCTGTCGTAGGGATCCATGTTCGGATTCTGGTCGAGACCGGATTCCCAGTAGTCGAGACCGCGCGAGAGCAGGTTGCGCTGGAGCAATGTTTCCACATCCGCCTTGAGGTAGATCACGAGGTCCGGCTTCAACGCGAATCCGAACAGCCCACGAATCCATTCGCTCTTGGTTGTGTCACGCGCATTCGCGCGCGCGATGGCTGTGTAGATGTATCGATCCGAAAGCACGATGAATCCCGCTCGCAGCGCGGGAATGATCTCGTGCTCGAGGCGATCCGCGAGATCGGTCGCATAGAGCAGGTTGAAGGTCAGCACATTCATCGTGTGCCCTTCCTTGGCCGTCTCGATCGTGTCGTGCACGAGTTGCGAGCGCACCCATCCCGTCTCGACGACGCCAAAGCCCTCGAGCTCAAGCCACTGCCTGAGCAGCGCGACGTGTGTGGAACGCCCCGCGCCGTCACTCCCTTCGATCACGATGAGGCGTCCCGGCAGGTCGCCAACCTTAACGTACGGTAGTCCGGGCCCGAAGAATTCGACTCGCTTCATATGCCCCTCCTTCCATGGATTCCTGATCGTCCTCATCGACGACAGGGTAGTCATTCAAGTAATCACCGAGCGCCGTCTCGACGACTTCACGCACGTGCTGCTGCATTGTGTAGATCGGCGTGCGTGCATCCACCGTGTGAAAGCCGAACTCGCTGGTCATGTCGTTGTAGCGATCCACGACACGCTGCTGAAAGAGCATGAAGCATTCTTCGGGATCCTTTGAAAGGCCCGTGTCCATGCCCGCTTCGTAGTACTTGATCTTCGCGCGCGACGAAAGAAGCCGTTCGAGGGACACCGACACAGGGACCTTGAAGTAGAGCGACAGGTCCGGCTTGAAGGCGAAGTTGTAGAGCGAGCGCACCCAAGTTGGATCGACTCCGCGCGCGCAGTCGCGGGCGAACGCAGTGAATGCATAGCGATCAGCGATGACCACCATGCCCGCCTTAAGCGGAGGGATGATGCGATAGGTCAGGCGGTCTGCGAAGTCCGTCGCGTGCAGGAGGCTGAACGTCGTCGGTGTCAGCGAGGCCTTCTTCTTCGCGGCCTTCGTCGCGCCCTTGACGAGCATCGAAGAGTTCCACTCCGTGAAGTGGATCGGGACGCCGCGTGACTGAAGCCACTTCGTGATCAGGGCCGCCTGCGTGGATTTTCCGGAGCCATCGATCCCTTCGAAGACGATGAGCTTCCCCGGAAAGTCGTGGAAACTGTGAATCCCATTCATGTTATCTCGGTTCCTTGCCCACCGATTTGGTTCCGTTCGGTTGCGTGTTCAGTCTTAGCCGGACCTGCATCTTGAGTGCATCCGCGAGCAGATCCGATTTCTTGCGAGCGTACCACATTTCCAACTCTGCCTCGCCATGAGGGCTGACGAGGATGTCGAACGCGTTTCCAACAATCCGGCATTCGACGCGATGCACGAGGCTGTTGTGCGAGCGGTCCAGTCCATCCGCCACGCGGAGGATGCCGCTCAAAATCTCCGCCGCGCGCCTTGCCTTGGCGCTCAGCCCAACCAGCTCGGCGTCCTTCTTCTTGGGCAGCCGTCCGCGGTGATAACGGCACATCGCCCCGAGCATCTGCAACTCTGCCTGAGTGAACCCAAGCAACTGACCATTTAGGACCAGATAGCGGCTGTGCTTGTTATGATCCTCAGCACTGATCAGATAGCCGATGTCGTGCAGATAACATCCGTACTCCAACAGCTCGCGATACGACGGTTCGAGATGGTGGAGCGGCTTGAGCTGATCGAACAGCATGAGCGCGATCGAAGAAACTTGGCGGCTGTGCTTCTCGTGCCACTGGCATCGACTGACTAGAGACATGACGCTGCGGCGGCGCGGGTCGGTCTGCGTCGCCACCGCGCGCAGTTGCGGCTGGTTGCGTTCGAGGTAGTCGATCAGGACTCCCTCGCGCAGCGCCCACGTACACCCGCGAAGTTTGGTGATCTTCAACTCTGTCATGATCGTTTCGAGCAAGATCGCACCCGGCAGAATCGTGTCGGATCGTTTTGCCGAGAGGCCATTCAGCGCGGCACGTTCTTTCAGCGTCATCTTCGCCAGGCGCTGCACGATGGCAGAGATGCGGCGGCGGGTGACCGTCAGCCCATGCAGCGGGGGAGAGGGCTTACCCTCCACTCGCGCGAGTTGCATCAGCGCCAAGATCGTCCCCGAAGTGCCGACCATCGTCTCGAAGCCTGCGTCGCGGACTTGGCCGAACATGCGCTTCATCGATGTGGAAACGTGCGCGCGGATTTTGTCCAGCTCGCGCGGGAGCGGAGGGTCGGACAACGGGAACGCGTTGCGCAAACGCAAGACACCGCACTTCACGCTGTCCGCGAAGAAACACTCGCGCTGGGATCCGACGATGAGCTCGACGCTGCCTCCGCCGATGTCCACGACGAGGGTGCGCTTCCCCCCGAGATCAAGGCTGCGCGCCACGGCGAGGTGAACCAGCCGCGCCTCTTCCTGCGCAGTCACCGCGTTGATCCGGATTCCTGTCTGCCGCTTGACGAGGTTGAGGAATTCGGCACCGTTCGGGGCCTCGCGCACCGCGCTGGTCGCGACCGCGCAGATGCGATTCACTCCATGGCTGTCGCAGAGTTGCTTCGTGTGCGCGAGAGCCTGAAGCCCGTCCGCGATCGCGCGGCTCGTGATGCCGAACGTATCCGTCTGCTCCTCGCCGAGGCGGACCATTTCCTTGAATCGGTCGATGACCTCGAACGATCCGTCGAGACGGACGGAGGCAATGATCGTGTGAATGGAGTTGGTGCCGATGTCGATCGCCGCGAGCTTGAGGGGACGCGCCTCCGCCGCTGCCATCTTCTTTGCGAGCGGCAGTTTCGGCGCGGCTGTTGTTTCGACGTTCGGGGCGGACTTACTCACGCAAGACGCTCCATCCGTTTCCTAAGTCGCCCCATCCACTCTTGGAATGCCGGGGCTTCGAGGTGTTGCCAAAGGACATGAAATTGCGCCTTATAGTGCTCCTGTTGGGCAAGGCACGTCTCAATCGCGAGGGTCATGGCGCGGTTCATTGCGCGCCCCTCGGCCGTCTTTGTGTCGGCCTCAGCGGCGGCGCGGCCAAAATGGTGCATGAACACCTGCATGTCCTGAACCCCTCCGAGTGTATCCTGCACCCGCACCATGTCCCGAATCAAGGGTTCGAGCAGATTGCCATACGGCGAGCGGAAAAACTCGGCGGTGTACCTCATCCGTTTCACTTCGATCCGCAGCTTGTGCATTGCCTCGATGGATTGATCTTCGCGGAGGTGTTTCTCCGCCGCCAGAATGCGTTGCCATGCTTGCTCGAAGCGCTTGGGTGCGACCTTGCCAACCTTGCGATCTTTGGGGCCAGTGTCGGCGACGGCGCCGCGCAGATAGGCTTGGAAACCCTCGAGGAAGGTCATGCAGCGATCTGAATCGAGCGTTCCCTTCAGCTTCTCGTTCGCGCGCTGGCGCTCAACGAGCACGTTCGCACGGAAACCTGCGAGTGCATTGCCATGTGCCTTAGGTGCGAGCGCCGCATAAGAATCGAGCCAGTTGAGCAGGACGTCCGAATCTCGCACGTAGCCCAACTCGCGCGCAAAAAAGCGAAGTTCCTCAACGAAGGGCAGCACCGCATCTCGCCCGCCGAGTGCGCGTCGGAAGACGCGAAGCGCCGCCCGCATCCTTCGCGTCGAGACACGCGCGTCGTGGACTGCCTCGTCGTCGTCGCCAGCACGGACTCCGGGCATGTGGTGGGCAAAGTTCTGCAGGTGATGGCGGGCCACTCTCGCCCCTGCTTCCCGCATCGATGACTCGCTCGAAACGTAGGGTGCGGCCTCGAGCTCGACTCCGTCCGCGGCGATCAGAAGGGGGATCGTTGAAACCTTGTTCCAGAGGTTCCCTTTCTTGTTGGCGCGTGCGACATCTTCGTCGCGCTGATCCCGCTTACCTCCGCTGATCTTGACGAAGAGACCATCGCAAGTCTCCGTCGCACCCGCGATTCGGGAAGTCTGTGTGCGCGAACTATCAAGTCCGTCCGCCACGCGCAACAGCGACGCGAGCCGCAGGACTGCGTTGCCGTTACCCTCGTTGAGCGCGCCAAAGACGGAGTCCTCCTCTGGGCGCACGCGCTTGCGATGGAACGAAATCAAACAGGCGATCATCGCGACTTGCTGCCAGGAGAACCCCGCGAGTCCGCTCTCCAGCACGAGGTCGCGGCCCACTGTGTGATGATTGTCCTCGTCGATTCGCAGCGCAACGTCGTGCAGGTACGCGCCCGCATCCAGAACCGGGATCAGGGATTCATCAAGTCCGTGCCAATCCGCGGTGACTCGAAACAGGTCCAAGGCAAGAACACGCACGTGCTCCGCGTGTTTCATGTCCACGCGGTTGGCCTTGCAAAGCTCTTGGATTGTTGGGGGGCCAACGAGTTGTTTCGTGCCTGCTCCGGACTCAGGGGCGGCCGCTCGCTTCTTTGAAGGGCACATGCAAAATCCTTCTCGGGGTACGATACACGCATGGTCCCCGCACTCAACATCCCGTGTCAAGGCATTGGCAGAAAATTAGTCCGCGAGCACTTCCAGCGTCACATCGTCGATCCCCTTCTCGAGCGGCGCGATGGCTAGAAATGCGGCCTTGCTGAGATCGATGATGCGCCCCTTGTGCCCCCCGAATCGGTCGTTGATTCGCACCACGATGCTCTTGCCTGTCGTCTGCGAAGTCACGCGGACGCGGGTGCCGAACTTGTAGTTGGGATGGGCGGCGGTAATCTGCGAGGGATCGAAGATTTCACCGCTCGCAGTGGGGCGACCTGCGTACTGTTCACCGTACCAAGATGCAGTGCCGCGCGTCGGTGTGCCCGATTCACCGAGCCGCACCTCGGTGCGTTTCCGGGGGATCTCGTTGGAGGAACAGCCAACCCCAACGACGCCCAACGTGAATGCAAGACCAAGGACAACAAGGATGCGGGCCATTGGCTCAGTACCTCGCGCCACGGTTTCGTTGTCGGCGCGATTAGCGATCAGAACGCGAGAGCGGCTTTCTGGCAAGGGTGACTAGCGTGACCCCGAATGGAAGATTCATCCGCGCAAGGAGTGCGGCCTCCAGATGGAGGATGTGCGTCAGCAGCGCATTCAGCGGCCTCGGGAGCGCAATCAGGTGGGCCTTTGCGCCCTCACGTCGTTTTCCGCCTCGAAGTCCTTGATACCATTGCTGAATCCGTCGGAAGAGGACGATGGCAGGGTAGGTGAACGTAATTGCATAGCTGAACTTGAGCGGCTTCAAGCCCCCGTGCTTGAGGAGCGCCCTGAGCGATCCCCGCGTATACCGGCGAAAGTGATGGAGCGCGATATCGTGATCGCTCCATAGGTTCGGGTGGGCCGGCACCGTCGCCATCAGGCACCCCCCCGGCTTGAGAACGCGGTGGAACTCCCTGATCATCAGGTCATGACGATCGACATGTTCCATCAGATCGAGCGCGAGGATGAGATCGATCGAGTTCGAATCGATCGGGAGGTTCGTCACGTCGCCGCGCAGAATCTGGTTCAGGCCGCGCTGACGACAATACTTCAAGGCAGCGCCGCTAAAGTCCAATCCGACCGGACTCCACGACTTGAACTCGTCGAGCATCAGACCCGTGCCGCAGCCCACATCGAGCACTCGGCCACGACGGGGCTTGATGGGGAGGTAGGCCTCCAGCACTCGCTTGATGATCCTTAGGCGCCCCTGAAACCACCAGTAGGTACCCTCGAGGAAGTACATCCGATCGTATTCTTCGCGATTCATGCGGGCACAGTCAGGATTCGAACCGTGCGGGAAAAGGACATTCGCGACCACGCGGATGTTTCGCTCGAAGTTGTCCCCAAGCTAGAATGAAACGATTTCCCGTTGTTTACGCGCCCCGGGTGGGGTATCTTGCCCAGTGTCTTTCGGAACCGACGTCGCTGGAAATGCCTTTTCCCAAAGGAAACCATCATGGGCAGATTTGTCGGAATTCTCCTCACGATCATCATCGTCGGCGCCGCTGCGTACTTCGGGTACCAGGCGGTCGCAAAGAAGCGAGGGATCGCTCCCACCAAGTCCATTCCGACGTTCGTCTCTCCGGAGACGGAGCGCGTCTTCGGCCGGACGACGTCAGCCGCGATGCTCAGCGAAAAAATCACGATGCTCATCCCGGGCATGCCGGTCATCCTAAACGAGGTCGGCACGCTCCGCGGGCTGTCACGTTTGGGAGTCCGTGAAGTCGAAGTTCAGGCAAACAAGTCCACTGGCTATCCCACGCACAAGCGCTACACGGGTGAATGGAACGTGGACGGCTCGAACAAGAGCGTGACCGTGACATTCGAATTCTTCAACACGAGCGCGGGATTCGAGTTCGACAAGATGACGATGCTCGGCCGCGAATACAAGATCGGCGAAATTGCGGCCCCAGCGTCGCCTTAAGGTGAATATGTTGCTCGCCCACAAGTAATGGTTGGGGCGAGGTTGACCCGCACTTTATGTACAGGACGACTAGTGCTCGGCGGCTGCGAGTTACGCAGTCCGTCGTGCCTACCAGTCGCCCAGTCCGCTCATTGCGCGAAGCTGCGTGGTGACGCCAACACACCCTAAACGGTCAAAACCTACTGATGGCTCCAATTCTCAAGATTCGGGACCTCTGGAAGAAATACGATGGAGTCCCGGCAGTCGCAGGGATCGGCTTTGATGTTTCCGCTGGATCGATGGTGGGACTTCTCGGCCACAACGGCGCAGGGAAGACGACCACGATCCGCATCGTCCTCGATATCATTCAGGCGGATTCGGGAGAGGTCTCCGTCTTTGGCAAGACCGTCGACGACAAAACCCGCAACCGCATTGGCTACCTGCCGGAGGAGCGCGGGCTTTATGCGCACATGGCCGTGCTCGACTTCCTGCTTTTCATGGGAGTGTTGCGCGGCATGCCCATGGGAAATGCGAAGAAGGTGGCGGTCGAGTGGCTCGAAAGACTCGAACTCGGAGACCGCCGCGCGTCGCTCATCAACGAGTTGTCGAAAGGCAACCAGCAGAAGGTTCAGCTCATCGCGACGCTCATCCACGATCCGGAACTCATGATCCTCGATGAGCCGTTCAGCGGTCTCGATCCCGTCAATCGACACACGTTCGAGAAGATCGTGGTCGAGATGCGCAACAAGGGCAAGGCCGTGATTTTTTCAACGCATGTCCTAGAGCAGGCGGAGCGCCTTCTCGATGAGGTCATCATGCTTCGCAAGGGCGTCGCCGTCGTGCAGGGGACGATGGAGCAAGTGCGCGGCGAGTTCGGCCGCGGCTGGCTGGAGGTACGGGGCTCCGGCATTGACAAGGTGCTTTCAACTCACCCCTCCATCGTCAAGTCACGCGTGCTCAACGATGGCACGATCCGCTGCCACTTGGGGGCAGAGTTGGACCCTCAGAGCATTCTGCGCGCGCTAGTGGACTCAGGCGCAGTCATCGAGCGATTTGACCGCGTCGAGCCCTCCCTCAACGACATCTTCCTCGAACGCGTCGGCGGTATCGCCATGGACAGCGAAGAGGCTGACATGATTCCGCGCGAGGCATCCGCATGAACAAGATTCTCACTGTCATCCTCCGCGAATTCCTCGTCGTCGTTCGCAAGAAGACCTTCATCGTCGCGACCATCCTTACGCCACTCCTCCTCGGAGGAATCATGGGTTTGCAAGCGTGGCTCGCATCCAGGGAGGAGCGTCACACGTTTGCCGTCGTTGACCGCAGCGGTCTGAACATCCCGCTCGAGCTCTCGCTCAAACGAAACAACCCCCTGAATATCATCAAGGGGGACAAACCGTGGATCTTCAAACGGGTCGAAGATGATCCCAAGAAGATCGAAGAGATTCTGGAGCAGGTGAAGGAAAAGGAGAAAAAGGCCGACCTCACTGCCCTCATCATCATCGACAAGGACGTGGCGCTGAACGGCAAGGTCGAGTACCACGCGCGCTCCATCACGGACGGCCAAACGCAAGGCTGGCTGCGCGAGCACCTGAATCAGATTCTCGTGCAGAAGCGCCTTCAAGCCCACAACCTGTCGAGGCGTGACATCTCGCGTGTCACCTCGACGGTGGACATGGAATTGATCGACGTCACCGGCAAGCGCGAAGGCGCGGTGCAGCGCACGATCATCGGCTTCGCGAGTTTCTTCCTCCTCTACATGATGATCACGATCTACGGCAGCATGATCATGAATGGGTTCATCGAGGATAAGTCCTCGCGCGTCATGGAAGTGCTCCTCAGCAGCATCTCCGCGCGCCAGATCCTGCTCGGAAAAGTCATCGGAATCGGGCTGACCTGCCTGACGCAGGTCGCCATCTGGGTGCTTCTGCTCGTCGTCGCGGCGCGATTCAAGCCAGCTTGGTTCTTCATCCTGACCACGGCACCAAAGAGCGCCTTCGTGTTTACGATCGTCTACTTCCTGCTCGGATACGCGGTGTATTCACTCGTCCTGAGCGCGGTCGGCGCGATGTGCACCAGCACGCGCGATGCACAGCAACTCTCGCTCCCGGTTTTCATGCCTATTCTCCTCAGCATGGCGATGATGCCCGCCGTGATGCGAGAGCCGGACGGGATGATTTCACTCGTGCTCTCGATGATTCCGTTCACCTCGCCAATCGTGATGCCTGCGATGATGGGGCTCGCCAAGCTGCCCGACTGGCAGGTTGCGGCGAGCATCTCCGTCCTCGTCATCTCGATTCCGATCATCTACATCGGTGCGTCGAAGCTCTTCCGGCTCTCGATTCTGAACCAAGGGCGCACGCCGAACTTCTCGCAGATTCTCAAAATGTTGCGTTCGACCGAAAGCTAATGATTCCGAGTGACGCGCGCCCGGAAATGAGCGCGTATGTCCACGAAGGACCCCACTCTCTGGAAGAACCCTCCCCACATGGTTCGCATCAGCTACCATAACAACGACCAACCAACGGCACAGGAAGTCGCCGAGCTCTTCCGGCGCTCCGGGATTCGGCGGCCGGCGGATGACCCCGCGCGCATCGGCGCGATGCTCGAGAACGCGGACATCGTGCTCACCGCGCGTCACGGACCGCGCCTCGTGGGCATCGCGCGCGGACTGACCGACCACGTCTATGTGTGTTACCTGTCCGACCTTGCGGTCGATTCGGAGTACCAGCGCCAGGGAATCGGCAAGAAGCTGCTCGACCTTCTCAAGGTGCAACTCAGCGAGCAGGTGATGATCCTGCTCCTCGCATCACCCGAGGCAGAGAACTACTACGGACCGATGGGCTACACGCACGCCCCGAATGCTTGGATCATCCCGCGCGCGCGCTGAGCCGGGCGACTTACATCGCAGACTTTGCCCAGTCTGCGACGGAGCCGATTTCGAACACTTGCTCGACAAGTGTCTGCGTTGGCACAGGAAATCCGCGCATTTGCGACCACGCATTGTGCGCGGCGATCTTGTATGCTTCGGCCAGCGTCGGATAATTGAAGACGTTCTGGAGGAAGAAATCGAGGCCGCCCTGAAAGTGCAGGACGGACTGCCCGATGTGGAGTAGCTCCGTCGCACCTTCGCCGATGATGTGAACCCCAATGAGTCGCTTCGATTCCTTGTGGAACAGCATCTTGAGTGCACCCGTCATGTCGCCGATGATCTTGCCACGCGCCGTATCGCGCCAGAGCGCGCGACCAACGACGTACGGCACTTTCTCCTCCACCAATTGCCATTCCGTCTTACCGACCATGCTGACCTCGGGGATGGTGTAGATCCCGTAGGGAATCGAATCGGGATGCCATGTCGCGACCATCCCGAGTGCGTTCAGCGCGGCCACCCTTCCCTGCTCCGCGGAGGTGGATGCGAGACTCGGGAACCCGATGACGTCCCCCGCGGCCCAGATAGACGGGACACTCGTTCGATACGAGCCATCCACGACGACGTTGCCGCGCTTGTCCACTTCGACACCGACACCTTTCGCATTCACCGTGTCGGTCATCGGGATTCGACCGAGCGCAAAGAGCAGGTTGTCCGCCTTGACCGTTCGGCCATCGGTCAGCTCCACCTCGACGATCGCGCGATGGTCGTCTTCGCGGCCCTTGATCTTCATCCCCTTGTAGCTCTGTCCGAAGATCAACTCGACCTTGTGACGAGACAACTGCTCGTAGAGGACGGCCGAAATCTCATTATCCGCGAAGGAAAGCGGATTCGGGCGTGGATCGATGAGGATCGTAGGAATGTCGAGTGCGGAGAACATGCTCGCGTATTCGATCCCGATCACACCCGCGCCAAGCACGATCATGCTCGCTGGAAGTGGGCGCAGGTCATTCTCGCGACCAAAAACTGCATCGCTGTCAAAGATGTTAATGTCATCGAATGGAACGTCCGCTGGGCGGCGTGGTTTCGTCCCGACGCCGAGGATAATGTTATCCGCTGTGTGGATCGTTTCATGACCGACCAATTCCACTGCCACCTCGTGCGGGCCGACAAGGCGCCCGGTCCCGACGAGGCGCGTTACTCCGTGAAACGCCAGCGCCTGATTGATCACGTCACGCTCGAGCTTGATGACGAGCGAAGTGCGCTGAAGCAAATCGCTCGAGGTGATCTTGTCACTCAGTCTGTAGTCCTCGCCATAGTAGCCGCGCTCGCGAAAGCCCGTCAGGTAGAGGACAGCTTCGCGCAGTGTCTTGCTCGGCACCGTTCCTGTGTTCAAGCACACGCCCCCCGCGAGGGGTTCGCGCTCGACCATGGCGACGTTCTTGCCAAGTTCAGCGGCTGTGAGCGCCGCCTTCTGGCCTGCTGGTCCCGAGCCGATGACGATCAGATCGAAGTCGCGCTTCGCATTGTTGAAGGCGGAAAGATCGACCTCGTCCATGCTGAGGTTTTCTGGAAACTGTCCCAGGGACATTTCTCGGCTCGCAGTTGGGATGACTTCTGTGACGCTCTATTCCTCTACACTCCCGCATCCCGTCGCAACCCCGAGATGAAAGTCACCCTGTCGAAATCGCGGGTCGGGGCGGGTTCTTAACCGCTTTCCTCTCGCGGCCGAAGCGGCGCGAACAGCAGGATTCTCCCATGTCGCCGTTCTTTCAGCCCGACGACCTCCCGGTCATCGTCGCCTGCCGCACCTGCTCTCCATTTGGGTCAGGGTTGGCGCCCCTGCGTGATGCGATCCTGGCCGAGCAGACCGCGATTACGTTCGAAGAAATCGCCACGGGGATGCGCGTTCCGCTATCTCGGTGTCGGCACATCCCGATGTCCGATTCGGGGCCGGATCGGACTCTCGTCTTGGCGCAGGACTGCCTCGTCGAGGACGACTATTGGTCTCTTGCGCCGTGGAACGATACTGCGCCCGAGCGGCGCGGCGTCGCGGTCGCGACGAGCAAAGGCGCGTTCCTCTCTTTTCTCCGCGCAGACCCACCGCCCATGCATGAGGCGGCGCCCGACGCGGTGGCTCGTGCGTTGGCACGAGAGCTGGTTGCGAGAGGCCCGATCCAAGCGCGTGTCGCGGCATGCGCCACCGGTGCGATGAATCTCATCGCAGCATGCGATTGGGTCGCGAGCGGAACCGCGGACATCGTGCTCGCGGGGAGTGCGGAAGCGGCACTGCACCCGCTCTACTTTGCAAGCTTCGCCGGGCTCGGTCTTCTCACGACTCAGGGATGTCGCCCGTACGATTCGCGTCGCGACGGCTTCGCTATTGGCGAAGGTGCGGCTCTCTTCCAGGTCATGCGCGAATCGATGGCACGCAGCCGAGGTCTTCGCATCCTGGCGCGCGTTCCCGGCTGGGCGTCGGCAGCGGAGGCATGGGCCATGACCGGGATGGAACCATCTGGGGAACTCATCGAGAAATGCGCGCGCAAAGCGCTCGGCATGGTTCGCGTCGCGCCTGACGACCTTGACCTGATCCAATCGCACGGTACCGCCACCACTTCGAACGATACGGCGGAGATCGCCTTCGTGCGGCTGCTCGAAACGCCAGCGCCGTTGTGCTCGCTCAAGGGAGCATTGGGGCACTTGATGGGGAGCGCGGCAGGTGTCGAAATCGCCGCGTGCGTCGCTGCGATTGCCGATGGGTTCATCCCCGGGACGGTGGGATGCGAGGATCAGGCCGCGCCGGATGTGCGCGTGCAACTCTGCAGCGAGAGACGTGTACCCAAGTGCATCCTCAAGGTCTCGGCTGGCTTTGGTGGTCAGATTGCCGCGGTCGTGCTGACACGCTAGAATTGCGTGCTGATCAATAGACCGCGTCGGCGTCCATGATGACGGCGCGTGCCCCGCGCGAGGACGCGTACTCGACGTCGCTCTCCTCCGCAGCCCGGCCACCGCCGAGTGTTTCTCCGATCAGCTCGACCGATCGAATCGCGGCGGAATCCGTCCAACTCAGGTCTCCGCACAGGTAGCCGCCCTTGTTGATCGGTGCGACGACTCCATCCAAGGGCACGCCCCAACGCCCCAACCGATCCGCGAAATGCATCGGATTGTTCGTCGCGGCATACGGCTTCACACCGACGTACTTGGCGTAGTCCACGAAGATTTCCAGAATGCGGGCATTCTCGAATGCGATCGCCAGATCTGTGATCTGCGGTGACAGAATGAGTCGCTCGGGCTTGAACTTCTGAAATGCGCGGAACTCGAGATCGAGGAGAACCTTGAGCATCGAAGGGAAGTCCTTGCGCAGGACGCCTCCGACATTGGCGAGGCCAGTGAAGCCCACCTTAACCGCCGACACCGGGCCGATCATCGCCAGTCGCCGCATCCCCGCACCAACGGGCCCGTGGTCATAGGTTTCTCGAATGATGCCCGTAACGTTGGGAATCTGCGGGATCACTTCGAACCTGCGCCAGAGGCCGCGCTTCAAGAGCCCCAACATCTCACCGTTGCTGACCGTCGTCACGCCTGAGACCTGGCGGGAACGTGCCTGCTCCGCGACGGCGGCCCAGTCGGACTCGCGACGGAGCCAGATGCCCGGCTCATAGCCCAGCGGGGACTCGCCCATGAGCAGACGAAGCGAAAGGACGCGCGCGATGTCGGTGCTCATTCGATCGTCTCCAGCACGACGGTCTCGCGACGCGCCGAAGAGCGATAGAGCGCCTCGAGCAATCGCTGCACCGCGTAGCCCTCGTCGAATCCAACCTCGGGCGTCAGCTTCTCGCCACGCAGGCAGGAAACGAAATCGGCCACTTCGTCGTAGTAACCGTGCCCGTGATAGTGCGGCGTCAGCGAGAAGGGAACTCGGACCGCATCCCCTTCGCTGATCAGTTTGCGACCTGCAGCAGTCACGACGACGAGCTGGCGATCCGATGCGCTGATCGTGCCTTGCTCGCCCGTGATCGTGATCGAGTGTGCTTGGACGGGATGCCCCACGACGGCCCAATTCACGTCGATGGTTCCTTCGAAGCCGTGTTCATACCGCAGACGTGCTTTCACTTCATCTTCCACGTCGACCGAGTGAATCTTGCGCGACTCCGCATTCACTTCCTGAGGCATTCCGAAGTAGCGATGCAGCAGGTAAAGCAGGTGCGAGCCACTGTTGATGAGCACGCCGCCACCAGATTGTTCACGCGTGTAGATCCAACCTCCGCGCGGCTTGTTCACCTGCGATAGTCGCAGCACCGCCTCGTAGCTGCGCAGCGTTCCGATCGCCCCCTCCTGCAGGAATTCATGCAGGAGTCGGAAGATCGGATGGAACGAGAGCATGAATGCGACAGCGGCGGTCTGGGTGACGCGGCCGCGCGCGACATCGCGCATGTTCCGCGCGACTTCGAGCGTATGGGCGAGGGGCTTCTCCACGAGGATCCCTGCGCCACCGTTGAAGATCTCGAGTCCAACTTCCGCGTGTGCGAATTGCGGGACGCTGACGATCACACCCTCGGGGCGGGCGGATTCCATCAGTTCCTTCACACTCGTGAAGAACGGCGCGCGCACACCCATGCTGGCGACATGCCGCCCCAATCCAGTATCCCGATCGCAGATGCCGACCAATTCCGCCTTTGGGTTCATCGAAACCATGGCGGAATGCATGATGCCCATCTTGCCAAGACCAACGACCGCGACGCGTGTGGGTGAACTCATGTGAGCAACCCCTCCGCGATGCAACCCTCGAGGCCCTCGCGAAATGGACGCGGCGTGAACCCAAGATCGCGAATGGCCCCAGTCAAGTCCACGCGCTGTGCCCGAGTCACGCCCTCGACGTTGTCGAGCGTGATTGGCGGCGACGGGAGGACAGCCTCGCCGACGACGGCGATGATCCGGCACATCCAGAGCGGGAGAGGGAGGAGACGCGGCTCGCTCCCGCGCACCTGACGCGCTGTTTCGCGAAAGAAGTCCCGGCACGTCATCTCCTCGGTGCAGCCCAACATGTACGAGCCCCCGACGGAGGCAGGTCGATCCAGCGACGCGATCACGGCGCCGGCGACATCATCGACGTGCACGGGGCGCATGTCCTCCTTTCCAGGGCCGACGATCGGCACCACGGGCAGCTTCCGGAGGAGTCCCGTCAACTTGTGAAAGATTCCTCGCCGCTGCGGGCCGTAGATAATCGAAGGACGCAGGATGGTCCACTCCATCGTCGAACCGCGCAGCGCCTCGTCCGCGAGCCACTTGGTTCCGCCATAGACCGACTTGTTGTGTTCGTGGGCGGACATGCTGCTGATCTGAATCCAGCGGCGCACTCCCGCGCTGTCCGCAGCGGCGAGGAATGTCTTGAGGCCCTCGACGTTGATGCGCATCGACAAATCCAGGTCGGGCTTACCCATCGAAACCACCGCAGCCGCGTGGACGATGCACTCTGGCTTAGCCTCATTCAGCGCGCGACTGATCGACTTGGGATTGTGGAACTCGCCGTGCACGACGCGTGCTGCGGATGGCAGCAAACCGGTGTCGGCGCTTTCACGCACGAGCGCGAAGGTCTCGCGCCCCGAAGCGATCAATGCCCTGCAGATGGCTGAACCGACGAATCCGTTCGCCCCGGTGACAAGTACGCGCGTGGTCATGCGTCTTTTGAAGTCGAGCCCGACGAAGGGGACAAGCCGAAGCGTGCGGCCCACTCACCGACGCTCAGATTTATTGTCGTGGGCTCAATCGGAGCCCCCGATTCAGTGACCGGATGGGGATTCTTCCGACATCCCAAACCTCGAGAGCATGCCCCGGTCTCCCTCGCCAGGGTTCGGTGTGGTGAGGAGCTTCTCCCCCGTGAAAATCGAGTTCGCGCCCGCGAGGAAACAGAGTGCCTGCAGTTCCTCGCTCATTTCCATCCGGCCCGCAGAGAGCCGGACGCGGCTCGTCGGCATCAGGATGCGCGCCGTCGCGACCGAACGAACCAGTTCCATCGGCTCCAAGGGTGCGGCGTTTTCCAAGGGAGTGCCCTTGACCCGAACGAGCACGTTGATCGGCACCGATTCCGGCGGGGGATCGAGCGACGCGAGCGCGTGGAGGAGTCCGATGCGATCTGCGCGTCCCTCTCCCATGCCGATGATGCCTCCGCTGCAGACGGTGACACCTGCGGCGCGGACATGCTCGATCGTGCGTATGCGATCCTCAAACGTGCGGGTGGTGATGATCTTGCCGTAATACTCCGGCGAGGTGTCGATGTTGTGGTTGTATGCAGTGAGCCCCGCATCCGCAAGGCGTTGCGCCTGTTCAGCGGACAGTAGCCCAAGCGTGACGCACGCCTCCATGCCGCGACCGCGAATGCCTCGCACCATGTCGAGGACGCGCCCGAACTCGGCCTCGTTGCGCGGGCCACGCCAAGCCGCGCCCAGACACATCCGCGTCGAGCCGCTCGCCTTCGCCTTGTCCGCCGCCGCGAGTACTTCCTCCACCGTTTCGACACCGTACTCGGGGACGCCGGTGTCGTAGTGGGCCGATTGCGGGCAGTACTTGCAGTCCTCAGGACAGCGCCCCGACTTGATGTTCTCCAGCGTGCAGAACTGGACCTTGGTCGGGTCGTGATGCTGGCGATGCACTGTTGCAGCGTCGTAGACCAGATGCGGCAACGCGCGATTGTAGATCGTCGCGACGGCCTCGCGGGTCAGGTGTTCTGTGGGCGTGAGGGACATCAAGGATCCTCGATGAGTAGAGTGCGTGTGCTGCCAGTGGTTACTTCCTTCCCTTCGCACTCGTCTTTCGGGCCGGGCGTGCCTTCGCTTTGGCGCGCGGTCTGGGTCGCTTGGTGTTGTGCTTCTTCAGCCAGCCGAGGATTTCCTCAAGACGCACGCGACGATTCTCCGGGCGCCCGCCTCGGGAGAGGCCGTGGCTCTCTCCTCGGAAGATGATAAATCTGAGGTCGTCCCCCAGCTTCTTTCCAGTCGAGATTAGTCCCGACACGACTTCCTCTGCCTGAGACAATGGGCAGCGCCAGTCGTTGTCCGAATGAATCACGAACAAGGGATCGATCACCTTGTCGAGCATCGAAATCGGCGAGCGCTTCCACGCGTGCACCGGATCCTGCCACGCGTGATCGAGTCCCGTCGCGAACTTGAGGAAGATACCGACGACGTCCGATGTCCCGTCGAAACTGATGAAGTTGCTCACGCAACGCTCGGCGATGCCGGCGCGGAAAACGCCCGGATGCCTCGTCACCATCATGTTCGCCATGTAACCGCCATAGGATCCACCGACGATGAACGTCCGCTCGGGATCGAACTGGGGGTACCGCTTCAGCGTGTCCGCGCGAACCGCGAGGATGTCATGGATGTCACGATCCCCCCAGTTGCCCATGATCGCCGCTCCGTGTTCATCCCCGTATCCGGTCGAGCCGCGCGGGTTGCTGATGATCGTTGCAAAGCCGTTCTGCGCGAGCCACGTGTACTCGTGGAATGGAACATCCCCGGCCTCTGTGTTGGGACCGCCGTGGACGTAGATCACGAGCGGGAGCGCGGCCTTCTTCTTCGAGGCAAGCTGTTCCTTCGTCGCCCAAAGCCACGTGTCCACCTTGACGCCCTTCTCGCTTTGAACGTCCCAGCGCTCGGGAGCGATGTTGAACGATTTCGCGGGTTCGACGTTCAACTTGGAGAGGGGCTTCTCTCGTCCGGCGAGATAGAGCTCCCCCGGATTCGTCGGGCTGGCCGCGTAGTAGAGCACGGTGTCCCCATGCACGCCAAAATGCGGGACAACGCCCGAGCCTCCGGCAATTGTCTCGCGATGCTTCGGATCGCTGACTTTGAGCTCCACGACACGCGTGTGTCCGTGTTCGGCGAGCAGCGAAACGATGCAGTCATTGTCCCGCCATTGGAGATAATCGCCCTCTCCCGCCGGCGTGATATCGGAGAGCACATCGTTGTTCGCGAATCGCCCATCGGTCTTGTGAACGATCCGGAACTTGCGATCCTTCGGGTCCATGCTGCGGATGCCGAGCGGCACCGAGTAGGCGCCGCTGTATGTCAGTTCATTATTCGCCGCAAAGGCGAGTTGCTTGCCATCGGGCGACACCGCATACGCCGCCACGAATCCCTTTGGCGCGTTGAGCACCTCGGCATTCCCGCGCAGGTCCGTCAGCAGAATTTCTGTTGGCTTGAAGACCGAAATCGCCTCGCCACGCGTCACGACAATCTGTCGTCCATTTGGGGTCCAGACGGGAGACCAAAAATTCTGCGTCTCGGTGTGCAAGACCTTCCGCAGCTTTCCCCATTTCTCAGCCTTGCAATCCAGGATGTAAAGCCCATGGGTTGCGTCCGGGAGGAGTCCCAACCCGTCGAATCGGAAGAAGGGGCGCGCGGGGCGAACCGGCCGCGGTGCTTTCTCCCAGACTGCTGCTTCCTGCTTCGTGTGCGAGGGATTTGGCGAGTAGATCAGCGCGATGCGGTCGCCCTTGGGAGAAGGCTCGAAGCCCCACACAAATCCGTCGAGCGTACAGCGAAGGTCGACTTCGCCGCCATTCAGCGAGATGGTGTACAGGCGAGTCTTGCGGAAGGGCTTGTTGCTCTTCTCGTCATCCCCCTCGCGCTTGGCTGCGGTGAAGAGAATCGTGCTGTTATCGAGCCACACTGCCCCCGAGTCCGCAGGCCCCTTCGTCAGGCGGCGAAACGAATTGTCGGACGCCGCCCAGAGCCACAACGACGAATCGTTGCGTTGCTCCTTGACGTTCTGTTTGCGAACCGTCACCACGCCGTGCGCGCCATCGGGGGAGAGGCGTATCCCCTGAATGGTGGAGACGTCGAAGAGGTCACTGATACGAAGTTTGCGCGGGGCCATGGAGAATCCTTGTTGTGGGGAATGACGACTCAGAGAGCATCCTACGAACGCTGGGGGTCAACTCTTCAGGAAGAACCGCGCGGCAATTCCCGCTTCGAATCGTACGGACAGATGTTCCCCCAACCTCAAACGCGCCGAGCGTCCCGGTTCGACCAATCTCGGAATCGACGTTCCATTTCTTCTCGCGCCGAAATGGGCATTGGTGCGGACATGGAGCGCGCGGGAGGGGGCGAATCGCTCCGCCGCGATTTCGATCTCCAAATCCACCAACTCAGGATATCCGCTCCATGACACTCGCAGACGCCCGCAGGATCATCGCCGCCGCAGAGAGGAAGGCCGAGGAAATCGGTCAGCCCATGAACATCGCCGTTGCAGATGCTGGTGGAAACCTGGTCGCTCATGTGCGCATGGACAATGCGTGGATCGGGTCCATCGACATCTCCATCAAGAAGGCATACACATCCCGCGCGTTCGACATCGCGACAAAGGATCTCGCTCCCCACTGCCAGTCGGGCTCGCAGTTCTTCGGCATCCATGCATCGAACGACGGGAAGATCATGGTCTTTGCCGGCGGGATCCCCATCAAAAAGGGGAAGAAAGTCGTCGGCGCGATTGGCGTCAGTGGTGGCTCCGGCGATCAGGACCACGCGGTTGCGGAAGCAGGCGCGAAGGCGTTCTGAGGCTATTCACTCGCCGGGCGCGATTTAGGTCGCGCCCGGCCTCCTCTTCCACCGTCCGGGGGACATCATGCTTCGCAGATCCGCAATCACGTTGGCGATGGGGCTGTTGCTCGCAGGATGCGCAACGACTTCCACCGAGCGCACCATCACGCGCCCCGAGTCCGCACCGTACGCGAACGTCCACGAACTCGCGCGCGCAGACGAGTGGGCCGCACGAGACGCCGACTGGCGCAATGGCGCGGTCGTGTACCAGGTGTTGCTCGATCGATTTGCGCCCCCGGCAGACCTCGAAGCGAAGCGCCCCCTCTATCCTTCGCCAAAGAAGCTCCGCGACTGGAGCGAGACGCCCACGCGCGGCACCTATGTCGAAAGCGCGGAGGTCTGGAGCCACGAGATCGACTTCTGGGGCGGAGACTTCGCGAGCCTGACGTCCAAGCTCGACTACATCGATTCACTTGGTGTGGACGTTCTGTACCTGAATCCGATTCATCTCGCCTACACGAACCACAAGTACGACGCGCAGGATTACTTCGAGGTCTCTCCCGAATTCGGTTCGCGGGAGGATGTGAAGAAGCTTGCAGCCGAGTTGCACAAGCGCGGCAAGCGCCTCGTGCTGGACGGCGTCATCAACCACATGGGGCGCACGTCGCCGCACTTTCAGGATGCGCTCAAGAATCCGAATAGCCCATGGCGGCCGTGGTTCAACATCGGTCCGCAGTACAAGCTCGGCTATCGTGCGTGGGTCAACGTGCCGAACCTCCCAGAGGTCAACCTCGAGAGCCCCGAAGTCCGCGCACGAATCTATGGCGATCCCGATTCGGTGATTCAGGGGTACCTGCGCGAGGGCGTCGATGGGTGGCGTCTCGACGTCGCGTTCGACATCGGTTTCCGCTGGCTAAGCGAGCTCACCGAAGCCGCGCATCAGGCACGTCCCGGCTCCGTTGTCATCGGTGAGGTGTGGAATTATCCCGAGCAGTGGATGCCCGCACTTGACGGTGTCATGAACATGACCCTGCGGGAAGTGCTAGTGCAGATGGTGAACGGGCGCGCCAACCCCGCCGCAGCAGCGCGTCAGATCGAACGCCTCGTCGAGGATGTCGGAACGGAGCCTCTCCTAAAGTCATGGATCATCCTCGACAATCACGACACGGTGCGTCTCACCAACTCGCTTACCGAGCCCTGGCAACGGCAGATGGCCCAAGTCATGCAGTTCACGCTGCCCGGATCGCCGTGCCTCTACTACGGTACAGAGCTCGGCATGACCGGTGGAGACGATCCCGAGCAGCGCGCCCCGATGCGTTGGGATCTCGTCAACAATGACAACGCCACCTACAAGTGGACAAAGAAACTCCTCGGCCTGCGCAAGACTTCCCGCGGGCTGCGCATCGGAGACTATCGCGCGCTCGATACCACGAAGACGCTCGGCTTCCTGCGCCTGACCGACCGTGCGGCGGACACCGTCGTCGTCTTCGCGAATCCCTCCAACGAGGACGTGACGGAGTTTGTCACGCTGCGTGATTCGAAGATCATGAGCTACTCCAAGCTCAAGGACGCGCTCGAAGGGAACGAGTTCCTAGTCATGGCCGGCACGCTGACGATTACAGTCCCTGCACGCGGGACCTTCGTGCTTCGGCCCGTGATCGAAGACACGATCGAATACACGCCATACAAGCGGGTGCAGTAATCAATGCCGCTTGTTCACGAAGCACTCGAACTCATCCGCAATAAAGAGTACGAAGCGGGCGCGAGAGTCCTCGCCGAGATCGCGGAGAAATCCCCGGAGCAGCGTCGCGAGGCGCTCGGCCATCGCGCTTGGCTCATCTATGGGATGGGGCGCCTCGAGGAAGCGGAATCCGACTGGCGGATGTACCTGGAGTTGGAGCCGTCGGACACCACCGTTCGGTGCATGCTGGCAGACTGCGTTCGTCGGCAGGGGCGCGTTGAGGACGCGGTCAGATTGGCCATCGAAGTCTTGAACACAGATCCCATGAGTACTGCCGCGCTGGATGTTCTGAAAGCCGTGCACGCGTCGCAGGGGCTTGAGGCTGTCCCGCACCTGCTCCGCCCGACCGCGGATGATGTCTTTCCGACGGCGCCGTTGAATCGTTCGATCGAAATGCTCGAAGCGACGAACTCCGGTTTCGCCGGTTCCGTGCATCCGATTGTCGGACGCTGGCTCTACTCTCTCGTTCGCCTGATCCGTCCGAGGACCGTCGTCGAAACGGGGAGTTGGATCGGATACTCGGCGCTCTGCATCGGGCAGGCGTTGGAAGACAACGGCGGGGGAGGGCACCTCCACTCATTCGACGTATTCGGCAATCGACCCGGGTGGGGGTCTCCGATCACGGGTCCGTGCGAGGATTCATTTGCGGTGGCCAGCGCGCATGCACAACACGCCAACCTTGCGCATCGCGTGACATTCCACCGAGGGGATTCCTCGCTCACGATCCGCGAAGTCTTCAAGGACAAGAACGCGTGCATCGATCTCGCCTACATCGATGGAGACCATCGACTGGAGGGAGTCGTGCGCGATTGGCGCGTGGTGGATGAATTGATCGCTGAGGGCGGATTGATGCTTCTGCACGACACCAACCCCGATCCCACGGGGTGGTACGGTCCGAGGTACCTTCTCGAAGCATTGCGCGAGAAGTTCACCGACCGCTGGCACGTCGTGACTTTGCCAACCGCAGACCGAACGGGCGTCGCCCTGATGCAGAAAATCTCGAAGTCACCATCGCGGGACTGGCAGCCTCCGTTCGCCGAGCTACTCAGAGATCGCCTCTATCTCTCTAACATTTCGAAACGAATCGCGCGCGGTCCCGACGCAAAGACCCACAAACGTTGACCACTTACTCGAAGGAAGTTCTCCCATGAACGCACCCAAGATCGCCATCGCCTATGGAATCCTCTCCATCATCATCGGCGTCGTTGGCTGGCAGCTCACCGGTGGGAAGACCGCACTCATCGGGTCTGCCTTTGGCGCAGCCGGCGTCGCATGCGGAGCCATCGCGCTGGCTCGGGAATCCCTCCGCAAGCACGTCATGCACGTGTTCTGCCTCATCGTGCTCGTTGGCGCGCTCGGTCCGACGATTCGGTTCTTCATCTCGTTTGGCAAGGAGGGGAAAGAGACCGTGGTCGCGATCCTCGGCGCCAGCGCTCTCATTGGGTGGGTGACGCTCGGGCTGATGATCAAGTCGTTCATCGACGCGCGGCGCGCGAGGAACGCTGAGCAGAAGTAAGGCCCCGAGCCTATTCAGTCGGGGCGCTTGAAGCGTGAACCACGCGGAGCATGTTCACCGGACCTTCCCTCTCGGGGCGGTTCGCGTCGCGTGGCGAGTCCACCAGATACTGGTCCCAAGCCGCCTCTCCATCCTCTGGTGAGCAGGCCAGCAGGTACATGATGGCGTCGAACCGCGTGGGTCCCTCGTCAACTTTCGCCAACAAGACCGCCATCTGTACGCGCTCTTCGAACGACTGCGACTCCTCGAAGTGCTCATTCGCAAACTTCGCAGCTGCGGAGAACGTGTGCCGCATGTCCTCGACCAATCTGCTGAGGTGTGTGCCGCTGTTTCGCTCGTCTTGAGTGGCGATGGTGAGGATGTTCATCACTTCGTCAAGCTTCCCCTCAAGGGCGAGCTCCGTGATCCCCAACCCATTCTCTTGTTCCGACTTGATCCTGGCGAGGATGCCCGCGAGTGGCCCTTGCTCAGCGCGCCCCGGTCCTTCAGGAGGCCCCATTCGGCTCCCACTACTCCGCCCGCGTGGAGGCCGCCCCGGCCCGCCCATGCGCGGAGGGCGGTCCGTATCTAACTCGATGTCATCGATGACCGCCGCCGGGCGTTCGTCCGCGAGGACACTATCCTGAGTCGAGGTCACGCGCGGAGTTGCAGCCACGGAGCTAAGTCTCGCGACGACGCCGCTCGTCCCCGTCGGCGCGTTCGACCGCGATGTCGCCCACACGATGACCAGCAGGATCGGGATCGCCGCCCCAACCAACCAGGGAGTTCGACCGCGCAGAAACCCGCCCTCTGACGCCTTTCCGTGCACCGCGTCCAGAGGACGATCCCCTAGAAACGCATCCAAATCGGCAAGGAGTTCCGCATAGGTCGCATAGCGGTTCTTCGGGTCCTTTGCCGTCATGCGATTCAGGATAACCGAAAATGCACTCCCGACGGGTGTCTTCAATTCATCGGAAATCGGCAGTGGGGTGGAGGCGTGTTTCATCGCGATCGCCACGGGCGAGGCCGCCTGAAACGGTGGATGGCCCACCACCATCTGATACAGCGTAATGCCCATCGCGTAGATGTCCGTCCGATGGTCGCATTTCTCGCCCGCGGCTTGTTCCGGAGACATGTAGAGCGGGGTCCCTACGTGGCAGTTGGTTGCCGTCAGTCCCGGATCATCGCTGTCGAGCCGCTTCGCCAACCCAAAGTCCAGGACCTTGATCGTACCATCGGAGAGTACCATCAGATTCGCCGGCTTGATGTCGCGGTGGATCACGCTCCGGTCAGCGGCATAGGCGAGGGCCTCGATCGCACCGCGCACCATCCTCACGGCTTCCTTTGGGTCGAGGCGTCCGCGCGCTCGGAGCACGTGGCTGAGCGATTCGCCCTCCAACTTCTCCATCGCGATGTATGAAACCATGCCCTCTTCGCCGAGCTGGTACACCGTGACAATGTTTGGGTGGCTGAGTCGCGCGGCGGCTCGCGCCTCGATCTGGAGGCGTCGATACAGCGTCGGATCGTCTGCATAGCGAGAGGCGATGATCTTGATCGCGACGGGTCGGTCCAAGAGGTCGTCCCACGCGTCGAGCACCTCGCCCATCCCCCCCTTGCCAAGGGGGGCAAGGATGCGATAGCTTCCAAGCTGCTGAGGTATCCTGTCCACCGGGCGCGGCTGGCCATCACCCTGCAATCCGATATGGCGGGTCTGGTCTTCACCCGAGCCACTCACGACCGGGCCCGGAGTCGCGGGCAAACCGCAGTCCGACTCGACGGCGAGCGCGTCGTTCTTCTCAGGTTCCGAGTTGTCGTGAACGGGAGGACTCATGTGGTCGCCTGACTTCGGATGCTCGCCTCATCCTTCGCCATGCATAAATCGTACACAACGCCAAAAACCCCAAGAACTGGGGATTAATCGATTCACAGAAGGCACAAAATGTACGTATTGGTGCGGCGACCCGCTCTTCTCTGGTGACGGCAGGGCAAGATGACCCTGCGATTCAGTGCCGCCCGCTTTCCTTTCCAAGCTTGCTCCCCATGCACTCCGGGCGGACGATGCGACTGAATTGACAGACTGTCCCTCCGGAGGGAGCCCGTGGAACTGAAAGCCCTGCTCAGCGAAATGGTCGCGGTCGATGGTTCCGACCTCTACATCGCCGTCGGCGCGATGCCATCGCTCAACAAGGACGGGCGTCTCATGGCGCTCGAGTCGGCCAAACGCAAGAAGGTCGATCCCGAAATGGCGGAGCGATTCGCGCGCAGCGTCATGAGCGATCACCAGTGGCGCGATTTCGACACGTCCAAGGAGGCCAACCTGGCCTTCATGGACCCGGCGGTGGGGCGATTCCGAATCAACGTCTTCCTCCAGCGCGGTTCCATCGCGATGGTTTGTCGCCGCGTGAAAATGGAAATTCCAACCCTACGCAGCCTTGGGCTCCCCAAAGTCCTTCGCGAGATCGCGCTTCAGGATCGCGGCATCATCCTCGTCACCGGCTCCACTGGATCCGGCAAGTCCACCTCGATGGCGTCGATGATCGATTACCGCAATCATGTCCGCAGCGGCCACATCGTCACGATCGAAGACCCCATCGAGTTCCTGTATCGCCATCGCCGCTCCATCGTGACCCAGCGCGAAGTCGGCATCGACACCTTCTCGTTCCACGAAGCCCTCAAGAACACGATGCGCCAGGCACCCCAGGTCATCTGCATCGGCGAATTGCGCGACGCGGAAACCGTGCAGTTCGCGTTGCACGCCTCGGAAACCGGCCACCTCGTCTTCGCGACGCTGCACTCGACCGACGCGACGATCACGATCGAGCGCATCCTGAATTTCTATCCCGGCGATCAGCGCGAACAGGTCATCCATCACATCGCGCACAACTTGCGCGCGATTCTCTCGCAACGCCTCGTCCCCGCAATCAACGGCGGCCGCGCCGTCGCGGTCGAGATTCTAGTCAACACCCCCCGCATCATGGATCTGATCATGAAGCAGGAAATGGGGACGATTCGTGCCACGCTCGGGACGGAGAACTCTGACGGGTTGACGTCCATGGACAAGTCACTCTTCCGCCTGTGGAAGCAGGAGCGCATCTCGCAGGAGGAAGCGATCGGCTCGGCCCATTCCGCGAACGATCTTCAGCTCAAGATGCGCGGCATCGGCATCACTCCGGGGTCGAGTTGGGAGGACTCCTCCGACGAATGGAGGGATGTCGCCGGAGACTATGACTTGCCTAACGAGAACACAGGGCACCGCAGGGCGATGGACTCGGACATGGGCTACGATAATTCAGCGGGGGACTCCGGCGTGTTCCCGACGGCGCCCGCTCGCAGCGCACCGCCTGCACCGGCACGCGCAGCGGCGCCTCCGCAGCCTCAGGCACCCCCGCGAGCAGCCGCGCCCCCGCCACCTCCTCCGCCGCCACCGCCCCCTCAGGCTGTGCCTCAAGGCGTGCCTCCTCCGCAGGCTGCACCACCGCCGCCCCCGCGTCCACCGGTGCCCGGGCCGCCGCCCGCGGCCCCGCAGCCACCTCCGCGCCCCGCGCCGCACGCAATGCCGCACAGCATCCCGGGTCAGGCTCCGTTGCGACCCCCGCAACCGATGCCCATCGGCCGGCAGCCATCCCAATCGAACGATGACTCCGCGCCTCCGGGCGTTCGTAAGCCCAAGCTGCCGCCGATTGATCTGGACTAGAGCACCCTTGCGATGGGGGACCTCGCCATCGCCGGATGGTCGCTTGCACTGCACCTGAACGTCGGCATGTCTGCCGATGGGGAATCATGAACTCCAGCATTTCCGCCAAGGCCTCGCGCGCATTTGAGGTCGCCCTGCGGCGACGTGTGCGAGGGGACGTGTCTTTCGACTCGGCGACGCGGGGCATGTACGCCACCGACGCGAGCATCTATCAACAGATGCCTCGCGCCGTGGTTGCACCGCGCGATGCCGAAGACGTGATGGCAGCGCTCGCTGTCGCACGCGCGCACGGAGTCCCCATCACCGGGCGGGGAGGTGGCACTTCCCTCGCAGGTCAAACGATCGGATTCGGTCTCGTCCTCGATTTCTCGAAGTTCATGAACGCCGTGTTGGAGATCAACGTCGCGGAGAAATGGGCGCGCGTGCAGCCAGGCCTCATCCGCGACCAGTTGAACGAACAACTGCGCGGAACCGGCTTGATCTTCGCCCCTGAGACCAGCACGAGCAGTCGCGCCGCGATCGGCGGGATGATCGGCAATAACTCGAGCGGCATGATGAGCATTCGCTACGGGCGGACGAGCGAGCACGTCCTCGATGTCACGGCGCTCCTGGCCGATGGTTCCCTCATGCGGCTGGGCGCGGGTTCGCAACCATCCGAGAGCGAGCGTCAGCGCAAATTGCAGGCCGCACTCTTGGCTCTCGGGGCGAGGCATCGAGACCTGATCGAGGCTCGATGGCCGCGCGTGCTGCGCCGTGTGGGTGGATACTCGCTCGACGAATTGCTCAAGCCCGATCCGAACTTTGGGACGTTTCTCAGCGGAAGTGAGGGCACGCTCGCGCTGATGCTCGATGCGCGCGTCGGTCTGGTCGAGGCACCGCGCGCGATCGCGACGATGGCTGTGCATTACAGCGACTTCATCGCTTCGTTGCGCACCGTGCCCGCGATTGTCGCGCATGATCCGCTCTCCGTTGAACTGATCGATCGTCGGACGGTGGAACTCTCCCGATCCAACGCGGCGACTGCAGACCTTTGTGGCTTCATTCAAGGTACCCCCGCCGCGCTGTTTTCGATCGAATGCACCGGCGAGACGTTCGCCGAAGCGCAGGAAAAACTCAGCGCGATTCACGCAACGATCGACGAGACGGGCGCGGCGTATCACGTGCACTACGCGGCAGATGACGCCGAACGCATCCGCATGACGGAGCTACGCAAGGCGGGCCTCGGCGTGACCATTCGCATGATCGGAGATCGCAAACCGGTTTCGTTCATCGAGGATGCCGCTGTACCGGTGGAACACCTCGCAGACTACATGGCGGACTTGCTGGAAATCACCCGACGAGAATCCCTCGATTGGGTCGTATACGGCCATGCTTCGGTGGGAGTGCTCCACTTCAAGCCGATTCTGAATCTCAAGGACCCCGCCGATCTTGCGAAGATGGAACGAGTCAGTTCCGCCGCGATGGAACGGGTGAAGCTCCATGGCGGATCTTGGAGCGGCGAGCACGGCGACGGTATCATCCGCGGAGCCAGAAATGCCGATTTCTGGGGCGCTGAAATGATCGAGGTCTTTCGCGAGACCAAGCGGATCTTTGACCCCGACGGGCTGCTGAATCCGGGCAAGATATTCGACACACCCAAGCTGACGGACGACCAGCGATACGGCCCAAGGTACGCCTCCGGCTGGGACTCGACCTGGTTTCATTTTCGCGAATCGGGTGGCTTTCAAGGCGCTGTTGAGATGTGCAACGGCACGGGGGCATGTCGCAAGATTGGTTCGGGGACGATGTGCCCAAGCTACATGGCATCGCGCGATGAAGAGCACTCGACACGTGGGAGAGCGAACGCGCTGCGTCTCGCGATGAGCGGACAACTCGGGCCTCGTTCGATGGAGTCGGACCGGCTCAACGAAGTTCTCGATCTCTGCCTCGAATGCAAAGCATGCAAGACGGAGTGCCCCTCCAACGTGGACATGGCGCGGATGAAATCGGAAGTGCTCGCGCATCGCCACGACGTGCGCGGTGCCAGTGCGCGCGACTGGATGTTCGCACACACGCCGGACATCGCGCGCCGCGTCGCGGGGCCGTTGGCACCTCTCGTGAACGGTCTGATGCGCTCTGCGCCGTCCCGCGCGGTGCTTGGTCGCATTGGGCTCTCGTCCGATCGTGTGGCACCCAGGTTCGCATCCAAGACTTTTGAGACATGGTTCAACGCACGCCGACGCAACAACCCTCGGTCGAGTCGTGTCGTTGCGATCTATGTCGATACATATACGAACTGCTACGAACCACAGATCGGCATCTGGATGACGAGAGTCCTCGAACACCTCGGGTGCCGCGTCGTGCTCGCAAAGCCCGGCTGCTGCGGGCGTGCGCTCATCTCGAAGGGATTCCTCCGCGAAGCTCGCGAGCGCGCGGAGACGGCACTCACTGGAGTCGAGGAGTTCGCGCGTCGCAGGATTCCAGTCGTTGTACTGGAGCCAAGCTGCCTCTCAGCCCTCGTGGACGATGGACCGGACCTGCTCGTCGATCCAGGACTCGCCAAGCGCGTGCTGCCCATCCTGCGGCCAGCGGAATCGGTGCTCGCTGAACTTCTCGTGGCCCGAGGATCGGCGCATCGGAAAGACATCGATTTCCACATCCACGGGCACTGCCATCAGAAATCGCTATGGGGAACGCGCGATGCAATTCGCGCACTCAACTGCGTCGGGCGTGTTCAGGAGATTCCATCTGGTTGTTGCGGGATGGCGGGGAGTTTCGGTTACGAGAGGGAGCACGCCGAATTCTCGATGAGGATCGGTGAGGATCGGCTCTTTCCCGCCGTGCGGCGCGCGCCCAAGGGTGCAATCCTCGTCGCCAGCGGATTTTCATGTCGGCATCAGATTCGCGACGGAACGGGGCGCCGCGCAATGCACCTCGCGGAAGCAATCGGTCGCGCAATTCTCACAAAGTAGCATCCCCGCTCGCGCTCACTCCCCCGATTGGCGTGGACGACGCCTCACTCGTAGACTATCCCTGAGCCGACGCCATGCGGGTCCGCCGAGTTGGACCCAATCTCGATGAATCGATGACCACGACCTCCGCCGAACACTTCGCACCTCTCCCGCATCCGAGACGCGATCCCCTCCTGAGGAAGGCGAGGCTCGGGGCCGCCGCGATTTGCGCCCTCGCAAATGGAGGCATGTTCGGCTTGGCGCTCTTCGGGATCGCGCATGGTGCCGAGATGAACTTCGCGGCGATCGCGGTGTTGCTGGTCGCGTTGCTGATCATCGGAACGCGACTGCCCATGCTGGTGGAAATCTTGATCGGCGTGACCGATCGGTCGGAGGGATTGGAGAGCGCACCCACATCCCAAGACATCACGCGCCGCCTGATCGTGGGCGTCCTTGCACCATGGTTCGTGAGTTTCCTCGCGCTGATGCACCTCGGCGACATTCAGGTTGGATTCTGGTGTTTGGCTGCATTGCTCGTGCTCGACGTGCTGTATCGTTTCGGAGGTTTCGCACGCTGGCAGAGCGCTCCGATCGCTACCGACATCCTCCGTGCGGTGTTTGCGAGCGACGCGGATCGAGGCGCGCTTGCCTTTGCACAATCACCTCTTCTCGGCGCGCGTGAGTTCGAAGTCAGTGCCCTCATCGTCGCAAGCCTCGCCATTCGCCGAAATAGCGCGCACGCACTCGATGTGCTCCTCGGCGTCGCGCGGCGCAGGCTCGGCGAATTCGGCGGGAATTCCGACCCGCGCTTCCAGCGCACCCTCCTCATTCTCGAGGCTGATCGCGCTCGCATGGACGACACGCTCGCCGCGTCGGAACAGGAAGCACGCGCACTGCGCGAGACAAACGCGGGGCATCCTCGTCGGCTGTCGCTGGCACTCTTCGTCGCCACGGCCGCGCTCGAGACCGACCAACCTCGTGCCGCGATCGACGCTCTGACTAGGCTTCACAGCCGCGATGTCTCTGCCTCGACGGCGCGTGTTGTCGTTAATTGTTTGCTCCGCGAGGCGGCCCGCCGCACCGGCGACACCTCTCTGCTGGAAAGGACCCTGCGGGCGCTTGGCACGTTCAATCTTCGCAGCGAGGCACAGGCAATCAGCACCGAGGACTTGGATGAGGTCGTCGAGACCGACCCCTACGCACGGTGGATCACTCGCGTGAAGGCGGAGCTCCTCGAACCAAAAGTTTCCATCCACCCGCAAATCTAGGCACGCCGCACGCGCGTCGCGGTTGCCCACCGCACGCGTCCGCAGGAGACTTCCCGCAACTGAGGAAGCCTCCATGCGCCGCAAACACTTTGATCCCGAAGAGAACGATCGCCGTCCGGCTCGAATCCCCCCTGCTGTGTGGGATCGACAACTCCCCGTCGGACCCGGGCGGATGGATGGAATTCTCCGCGAGGCAATCGTCGCGCTCTACGCGCTGACGGTGGGGGAGCACCTGCCCCCCGATGTCGCGGTCGCCAAGGGACGACGCGAGGGCAAACTGAAGGATGTCCCTCGCGCTGAGACTGGGCGGGTCATCGACGCGCTCCTCGCGCTGCTGAGACGGCGCCTCCGCACGCTGATCATCTCCGCCGTCCTGCACGAAGGGACCTCGCAGGATGTGCTGGAACGCATCGCCTCCGGCGACCCGGACGCGATCCCCGAGGCCTTGCCTCCACCCGAGTCCGAGGCGCGGCTGGCGCTCTACTTCGCGCTTTGCGAGAGATCGAATCTCTCGCCGAAGACGGCCCACTTCCGCGCCGCACGAGAGCGCGATTCGTACGTCGATACCGCCGCCAGGTTCGAAGAATGGGAATCTCATCTCGCACTGGCGCCCGAGCCAGCGCGCTTGGCTGCGTCGCGGTCGATGCCTGCGCCGATCATGGAGAGATGGATTGCGCGATTCGGCGAGGAATGCGCGCACGCGCTCGCCACCGAGTTGGGCGAACCCGCGCCGATTGTCCTGCGCGCGAATCGCCACCGTGGGACGCGCGAGGAACTGCACCGCCTCCTCGCAGATGAAGGCTACGATTCCAAGCCAGCGCCGAATGCCCCGGACGCGCTTGTCCTGCAGGAACGAACGGACATCATCTCGCGCGATTGTTTCCGTGGGGGCTGGTTCGAGATGCAGGACGAAGCGAGCCAACTCGTGTCTATCGCACTCGACCCGCGCCCTGGATGGCGCGTGCTTGATGCCTGTGCCGGGGCGGGGGGCAAGACGCTCCACCTCTCGGCGCTGATGAAGAACAAAGGAGAAATCTGCGCGCACGACACCCGCGCCGAACGCGCTGTGGAACTGAAGGCACGCCTCAGGCGTGCGGGCGCGGATAACGTCCGCGTGCTCGATCCAAAGGGTGCCGCAGGCCGCGGTCCGTATGATGCCGTCCTCATCGACGCGCCATGTCTCGGAATTGGGACGCTGAGACGGAATCCCGATCTTGCCTGGCGAGGGACGATTTCAAGCCGGATGGAGGACGTGGTCGCGATGCAGTGGGAGACGCTGAGCTCCTACGCGCCACTCGTGAAACCGGGGGGCATCCTCGTCTATGCGGTCTGCAGCTTCGAACCTGAAGAAACGACCGACCTGCTTTCCAGATTCGAGCAGGAATTCCACGCATTCAGGCCGGACCCTCTGGAAAAGGCCTTTGCCTTTAACGGGGTGAAAGGACTCGTCGAAGGGGGGCAGTCGCAGTTGCTCCTCCTGCCGCACCAGCACGGGACGGACGGCTTCTTTTTGACGCGATACAAACGGCAGGGCTGATTTTCCCCTGTAAGGTCGTCTCCCCGATTGTCGTTGACCAAAATCGCCTCTGATCGCTTTCTAACGACATCAAAAGGATGCTCGCACCCGTGCGGGCCTGAGTCGCTGTGCGCGCAGGTCGCAGTGCAAGGTGCGAGGTTGGACTCGCCCGGCAAACAACCAAGCGAGGCGCCGAACGCTTCGCCAAGAGGACCTCTGAATGCTCGACAAGTTGAAGCTCAAGAATCTCCGCATTTGGCAAAAGCTCGCACTCATCGTGTTGTTGATGGGCTCGTCCCTCCCCATTCTATTCAACTTCATCAGGACCTCTGACGAAGCGACCACTGGTCTGGCGCGCAGCGAAGTCGTCGGCACCGAGTACTACGCGTCGATGTGGAAACTCCTCCAGTTCGGGATCGAGTACCGCGGTGCGGCGGACATGATGCGCAATAGCCTGAATACTCAGGACAAGATGCGCCAACTTGAGGGGCAGATCGACACGCAGCTTGCCGCGCTCGAGGCCACCGACAAGAGACTCCGCGACGGACTTCTCGATTCCACTCAGTCCTCAACCCGATTGATCGGGGAACTCCGTTCGGAGTGGAACGGGATCAAGTCGCGCGGCGGTGGAACAGCGGCGGAGACAACGCAGTTTGTCGATGACATCCTCGGCTTGTTCAATCTGATCGGTGACAAGTCGCAGCTCATCCTCGATCCCGAGCTGGATACCTATTACCTAATGGCACTGACAACCTTCAACGGGCCGGGGCTTCTGTCCGACTTGGGGAGGCTCCGTGCCAAGACGGCGATCCTTGCGGCGCAGGAGGAACGCTCCACAGTGCAGGTCGCGGAGATCGCACGGCTGGTTGGGACACTCAAACTAAACCGCGAAGCCATCCGTGTTGGGATGGCGTCCGGGATCGCCTGGAACGAGGAGTACGAAGACCGGTCTCTGTCCGCGCCGCTGTCGGCGCCCACTGCGGCATTCGTCAGCGAGATCGAGGCTTGGGAAGCTCGCGTAATGAACGGGATTCGCGACAACAATTTTGGCGATCCCGCCACGCTGTTTAACGATGGCTCGGCCACGTTGAGCCGAGGGTTCGCATACTATGAGACCGCACTCTCCAATCTGAAGAGACTGTGCGAACGACGCCGCGATGAATACGCTTCCTCCAGCAAGAAGACCATCATCGCAATTCTGATCGGGACTGCCATCGCGCTGGCGATTTCATTCCTCATCGCAAAGCTCATCACCGGACAGACCGGACAAATCAACGAGGTCTTCGATGCAGTCGAGCGCGGCGATTTGGATACGCGTTGCGCGATTCAAACCGGGGATGAACTGGGAGAGGTCGCGGAGTCGCTGAACGCGACCCTCGACAAGCTGCGTGCGACGGTGCACCGGGCCGAAGAACTCGCTGCGAAGCAAAAATCCGAGAACGAGCGTATTCAAGCGGACGTGCAACGATTCCTCGGGATCGTGCAACTCGCCGCGAGCGGAGACTTCACCGTCGAAGCACCCGCTAGCGAGGGCGACATCGGCGTGCTCGCCAAGTCGTTCAATGTCATGGTCGCCGACCTCAGCGCGATCATCGCCAAGGTGAACGAATCGGCGTCGCGCGCGGCCGTTTCGACGCAGCAGATTCAGGTGTCCTCTCAGCAGATGGCGCGCGGCGCCGAGGGGCAGGCGATGCAGATCGCGAATACATCGAGCGCCATCGAGGAAATGGCGGTCTCCATCCGCCGCGTGGCGGAGAACGCGGATTCCGCCGCTGGTGCCTCGCAACAGGCGTGGAGTGTTGCCAGCGAGGGAGGCCAGACCGTGTCCGAATCCATCAACCACATGTTCGCAATCCGCGACACCGTCCAGGACGCAGCGGAACGCATTCGCGCGCTTGGCGAGAGCTCGCTGGAGATCGGAGAAATCGTCAAGGTCATCAACAACATCGCCAGCCGCACGAACCTGCTCGCACTCAATGCGACGATCGAAGCCGCCAAGGCAGGTGAATCCGGTCGCGGCTTTGCTGTCGTCGCAGACGAGGTGCGGAAGCTCGCCGATCAGAGTTCCAAGGCGTCGAACGACATCGCCATCCTGATCCAAGGCATTCAGAGCGACACGGCCGAAGCCGTGCGCGCGATGGAGAACACGACAAAGGATGTCGCGGAAGGCGTCCATGTTGCCGAACGATCCGGCAAGTCTCTCGAACGCATCGTGACTCAGGTGGATCACACCAAAGAACTCATCTCCGAAATCACGATGGCTGCCAAGCAGCAGGCCAAGGCCTCCGACGCGATCGTCGAGTCGATGGCGGAAATCAATCGCATCGCGCGGCAGACGGCCCTGGCGACTTCGCAAACGAGCGAGGCGACGCGCGACCTGCTCGCCATGTCCGAAGGGCTTAGAAACTCAGTTCAAGCATTCAAGCTGAAACGCTGATTCCGGAACGAACCGATGATCAGTTCACGCATTCTGGCCAATGTCTCTGGTCTGCTCGCGCAGACGACGGGGATTACGTTTGGTGGCCAACGTGAACAACTCCTGAGCACTCGAATTCAGGAATGCTTTGAGGCGTCCGGCATTTCCACGATCGAAGAGTACGAACGTCGCCTCACATTGCAAGCGCCAGAGGGTCACCTGTGGCGCTCCTTTATCGAGAGCATCGTTACCGACGAATCGTCGTGGTTCAGGTATCCGGATCAGTTTGAGATTCTGCGCGATTTCGTCCTCCCGGCGCTGGCGTCGAACAAGACATTCTCGGGGGATTCCGAGCTCCGGATTCTATCTGCCGGGTGCTCGCGCGGGCAGGAGCCATACTCGATCGTGCTCGCGGCGCAGGAAGTCGCCGAGCTTGGCTCCAAGTGCCATCTTTCCGTGCTCGCGCTGGATATCAGCGACGCCGCGATTTCCTACGCGCGCGAAGCACACTACTCCGAGCCGGAAATGCGCGGAGCCGGACACGATGTTCGCGCTTCAGCATTCATTCCCACAAGCACGGGGTGGCGGCTGCGCGAAGAGTTTCGGAGGAAAGTCGAGTTTCGTCGCCACAATCTACTTTTTCCCGTTCCCGGCGATCAGTTCGACATCATTTTCTGCCGAAACGTCGTCATCTACTTCGAACCCGCGACGACCAGCCGAGTGATGACCTCCCTCATGAGGGCGCTGCGCCCCGGAGGTTATCTCTTCATCGGCCATGCCGAATCCTGCCAAGGGATCGCCGAAGAACTCCGCATGATGCAGGTCGGCAAGGCGCTTGTGTATCGTCGCGCGCTGAGTGGTGGTGCTCCACTCGGCAAGTCCCGCGCGGTCGCCGCGGAGGGGGAAAAAAAGTGACCCTCGACGCCTTGGCCCTCCTGATCGAGTCGCAACTGCGCGGCGAAGACGCCGCGGTCCATGACGCGATCCGGCTGTTGCGCATGTGTGCGACGCCACGCCCTGAGCTCTTGGGCACGCCCTTTGAGACATTGCACGAGGATGTGTCGCGTCTCCTCGTGGCCGGACCTGCAGACGCAGAATCTGAGAATGCGCGCGTGCTCGCCAGCTTGCAAAGTGTCGCTGAGGGAGGCGCGAACCGCGCACTTGCTCGTGCCATGGTCGCGATCTTCGAAGTGCCGACGGAACCCGCGACTGACGGCGGCTTCGAGTTGTTCGCCCCGTTGCCCGTGACCGACGAGTCTTCCGCGATCGCGATGTTGGATGCGATGCTGAATGTGCCCTCCGCGCCGGCGGCCAACGAGTTCGACCTGATGGCGGGATTGCTCGCTGAAGCGCAGGCACCCACCCCCGAAAGAGAGCCGGGGGTCCTTGCTCCCGCTGACTTGATATCGCTCCCTCCCGCAGAACGCGCTCGCGCGCTGCATGCCCGAATCGCGGAGTTGATTCCGCGACTACGCTCCGGTGCTTCGTGGGCCGAGGCCATCGTGCAACTCCGCGCCGACCAGAGCATGGTGGAGCGCTTGCTGTGGAGATCGGGGTACAAGACCTACCGCTCGCTCGCTGATGCGTGTGATGAAGCGCTCGCGACCCAGTTGGCCTCGCGCGAGCCCGCAGGGGAGCAGCTCGTTGCTGAGCTGCAATTCATTTCCGATCTCACCGGGCGCATGATCGAAGGGACGGAATCGAAACGCCGTACCTATTATGATCACATCGAAATCCTAAATGCGCTCCGAATCGAAATTGAAGAACGCGTGCTGATCCAACGCGAGGCGCGCCGTGAAGAGCGACAGGCCCAGGCACTCGCGATGCAAGATTCCGCGAAGGCGTCGATTCGCGACACCAGCAAGCTCTCCCGATTGCAGCTCGTTTTCTTGCGCGAGATGAGCCAGCACCTCAATTCGATGACGCGGGACCTTCTCGTCGCCGAGAAAGAACCTGGCAATCACGAGGTCATCTTCTCCCTGATGAGGTCGGCGCATTCGATCAAGGGCGGGGGAGCGGTCGCGAAGTACGACGCCATCGCGCGCTTTGCTCATCACGTCGAGGACCTCCTCGTCGCGTTTCGCGACAACACCTTGCGGCTCACCCCTGCAGCCATCGGCCTGACGCTACGCGGAGTCGATGCGCTGCAAATCATGCTGGAGGAAGCTGAGCGAGGCGACGCGCCCGATGGTGCTCTCACGGCTCAGATCACTCCGCAATTCGCCGAGCTGACTGCCCACGTCCTCGCAAACCTTGAGATGTACCGCGACGCGCCCGAGGAGGCCGAACGCTCCGCGCGTGCGAATCTCGGGCTGGGCCCTGTCGCGGCCGAAACGGAACGCACACGCAAAGCCGAGACGCGCTATGTCACGGTCGATATCGCTCAGTTGGACACGCTGATGAACCTCGCTGCCGACCTGACGATCGGGCGCACAAGGCTTGTCGCGAACATCGAGACGATGCGGACCGCGGTTGAGGCGCTCGGCGACTTCCGCCACGCGATGTTGCTCTTGGATCGACAGTTCCGCCCAGCGCTGAGCGAGACGATCGCTGGCTCGGCAGCGCCGCTTGCCCTCATTGGTCACTCGCACGAGCACGAGCGCCGGACGGGCCATCTCACTGATTTCGAATCGGGGGAGTTCGCGCGATTCACCAAGCTCGACGTGTGGCGTCGTGACCTCAGAGAGGAGTTGAACCGACTCGACATCGTCTCGGATGGCCTCGGCGAGTTCTCCACAGAGATCGACCAGACCGTGGCGCTCGTGTCGCAGATCGCGAACGACCTGCAGGAGTCAATCACGCGCACGCGCATGATTCCGCTGGGTCAGGTGTTCGAACGCTTCCCGCGCGCGATTCGCGACCTGGCAGAGCAGCTCGGCAAACAAGTCACCCTCGAATTGCGCGGCGGAGAAACGCCTCTCGACAAGACGGTCATCGAGGAATTGAGCGATCCGCTGATGCATATCCTTCGCAACGCAGTGGATCACGGGCTCGAGTCTCCATCGGGGCGCGAGGCTGCAGGAAAACTGCCTGCGGGGCGCATCGTCGTCGCTGCGCGACAGACCGGCAACCGCGTCGTGATCGAGATTCGCGACGACGGGGGCGGCATCGATCCCTCGCGTGTGCGCGCGGCTGCCATCGCGAAGGGAATCCTCTCCGAGGATGAAGCCTCACGCGCGAGTGACCGGGATCTCATCGACTTGCTTGCGCAGCCGGGATTCTCCACCGCGGAGAAAGTGACTGATGTCTCGGGGCGCGGCGTCGGGCTCGATGTCGTCGCAGGCGCGGTGCGCGCACTGCACGGGACCTTTGCGATTCAATCGCAGGTCGGCGCTGGCACGACCTTCACGCTCACGCTTCCGACGACGCTGGCGATCACACAGGCACTCCTTTTCCACTGCGCGGGGGAACGATTTGCGCTCCCGCTCAACACGGTCCTGGAGGTGGTGCGACTCGATCACTCCTTCGTACACCGAATCGAGGGATTCCCCGTCCTCCGACTCCGCGAAGCTCTCATCCCCCTCGTAGACTTGCGCAGCGCGCTCGGCCTGCTGGGCGAAGAAGGCGATGACGAACCGCAGGTCATCGTCATTGGAGATGCAGACGCCCGCACAGGTCTCGTCGTCGGCTCGCTGATCGGAAGGGAGGAAATCGTCGTCAAGAATCTCGGATACTTCCTCGCGCGCGTTCCGTTTGTCTCTGGTGCGACGATTTTGGCCGACGGTGTCGTCACGTTGATCCTCGACGCACACGAGCTCTCTGCTGTCTCGCCCGAGGTGCGCACGACGATCTCGAACGTGTCGGCGACCACACTCGCGCCATCCCCTAAACCGGTAACACCACTGAAGCCGAAGGCACCCCTCCACGCGCCAGAGCCTCGGCCAACGTCGCCACGCCGCACGGCCAAGGCGGAACCCGTCCCGAGCTCACGCCCCGCTCCGCCGACGCGCGAGGTCGGCGCCGAGAAGAGCGCTCCTTCGCCTGCGCGCCCGGCCCCGGTGCCCGAGCGTGGGTCGCGCACCGGCAACCATGTCCTCGTCGTGGATGATTCGGCCTCCATCCGCACGTATGTCGTCGCGATTCTTGAATCGGCGGGGTTCAAGACGACCTCAGCCGTCGACGGTGTGGATGCGCTGGATAAACTCGCGCGGACCGAGTTTGATCTGATTCTGACCGATCTGGAAATGCCGCGCATGCATGGATTCGAACTCATCGCCGAGGTCAAGAACGCGCACAGTCACGCGCACATCCCGATCGTCATCCTCACTGGACGGATGGGCGAGAAGCACAGCCGCAAGGGCCTCGAACTCGGCGCGGTTGCGTTTCTCGTGAAGCCATTCGACGAGACTGAACTCCTCGACACCATTCGGCAGTTCATCCTGAAGAGCCGCCCGTGATCTCGCCGCCATCCACCTCCCCTGCGCAGCCGCGGGCCACCGTTCGCGTCATCATCGCCGAGATATCCTCGGTCCTCGCGCGTTCCCTCGCCAACGCACTGACGGGGTCGGGGGATGTCGAGGTGATCGGTCAGGCACAGGATGGCAGTGCCGCGATCGAGCAGGTGAAGTCGCTCCGCCCCGATGTGCTGCTGCTCTCGCTCGACCTGCCCAAGGTGGACGGTTACGAGGTCCTGACGCGCCTCATGGCCAGCAATCCTGTGGCAACGATCGTGCTCGTTCCCTCCTCGCAATACAACGGAGAGACCGCAAGGAAACTCGCCGCGTGTGGCGCGGTTGAATCGCTCGCCAAGCCTCGCGCAGGCGACATGATTTCGGAAGGGGACAAACTCAGGGCGACCCTCCTTCCACTCGTCCGGCGTGCTGGGAAAATGAAGGTCGTGCGCATCCTCGCGAGTCCCTCCAAGTTGCCACGCGTCGAAATGTCGAACAGTTCCCCGCTCGGGATGTCTTCTTCCGGCACGGAGCCGAGACGCGTTGTTCCCTCGCGAGAATCGGTGACTCCGGCGAATGGCAGCCAGCGGGTCGTTCTGATCGGTTCCTCGACCGGCGGGCCCGAAGCGCTGCGACGGGTGTTGCGTTCGCTCCCACATCCTCTCCCATTTCCGATCATCATCGCGCAGCATATTCCCTCGGGGTTCTCGAGAGAACTTGCCGCTTCGATCCAGGCGGAATCGGGTGGAACAGTCGTCGAATCCAACGCCGGCGACACGGCGCAGCCCGGTGTCGTGTACGTCTGCGCTGGAGGCATTCATTCGCGCATACGCGAGGGAGGTGTCTTCGCCACGACGATGCCCGTCACACCGGATGAGAACACTCCCTCCGTGAACCTGCTGTTCAAGACCGCCGCAGGAGTATGGCAGGGCGGGGCGCTCGCAATCGTCCTGACCGGCATGGGTGAGGATGGTGCCCAAGGCGTGAAAGCGATCAAGTCTGCAGGGGGCCACGTCATTGTGCAGAACGAGGCTTCCTCGCGAATCTTTGGCATGCCGGCCGCCGCAATGGAAACAGGGTGCGTGGACCTCGTCCTGAGTCCCGAAGAAATCCGCATGCAGATTCTGCGGTTTGCCTCGGTGCCTGTTCCATGAACGCCGCTCCCAACCAACGACACGAGGGCCGCTTGCTCCTGGCGTTCGTCGGACCGCACCTAATCGCGTTTCCTCTGGAGGAAGTCGCCGCACTCCTCCCGACGGCGCAGCGGCGGCTCGAGGGCTGGATTGCGGGTGTTGCGCAGTACCACCGCGAAGACGTCGCTGTGGTTAGTCTGCACGAGAAATTTGGCTTCACACGCTCCGATCAGCCAACGCGTTGCGTGATTGTCTCATTTGCTGACTCGTGGGTCGCGATCGAGGTCGATCCGAACGTGCGCATTGCCGATCAGGCCACACGCGAGATTCATCCCTTTCGCGATGCGCTGAGCACGCTGCCTGCGGGGGCGGTTCGCGGGGTCGTGCACGAGAAGGACGAGTTCGCATTCCTCCTCGATTTCGACCGTGTCTTCTCCATCGACGATGCGGTCACCATGGGGGAGGCACTTTTTCGATGAACCACCCTGTGGGATCCATTCCGCTCCTCGAGTTCCAAGTCGGCGGCCATCGTGTTGCGCTCCCGATTACCTCGGTGCGTCACCTCATCGAGTATCGCGTCCCGACCCCGATTCCTGCGGCGCGGGATCATGTGCTCGGTCTGGTGATGGAGGATGGAGCGCCCGTCCCTGTCATCGATCTTGCAGGAGTGCTCGGGCTGCAGGAGAGCGCACCAAATCTACTCCTCGTCGCAGAGGATCAGGGCAAGTCCATTGCATTCCCCATTGCCCGGGTCGAGTCGATCCCCAGCCTGACCATGGAACACTTTGTTCACTCTGGATTCTGCGAACTGGATGTTCCCTCACGCCACGTTCGTGCTGTTGGCATCGGTGAAGAATCGCAAGTGATTGTGCTGAACCTGAGCAGCATCGATGAGGCGTACGCGCCCATTCCCTCGACCGGATCGACAGCATGAAGCCCATGTACCAAGGTAGCCTCCGCGATCTCGCCATCGGTTCCGACCGCGTGCTTTCGCTGATCCTCGAACAACAAGCGACCGGCCATCTGATGCTGATTGCCGAGGGAGGGCAGGACTCCGGGCAGGAACTAATCTACCTCCAGAATGGTGAGGTCGTCGCGTGCAGCAGCCTGATGCAGGTGCCCGTGCGTAAGCTCCTCGTCGCGCAAAATCTTCTCTCGGCCAAGGACGTCTCCGACGCGGAAGCAGAGGCAACTTCCGGAGGTAGGAACGACAATCCGGAACAGGTTCTGATCCGGAGCGGTAAGGTCAACATGCAGCAGGTCCTCGCGGCGGTCGAGCGAGCGGTGCGCGATGCATGCGTCAAGGCGATGACGAGCCCCGCCGGTCTCTTTGTGTTCAAGCCGACAGATACGGTAACGCCTCAGCGGCAGCTTGCACGACTACCGTTTCAAGAGGTCGTCCTGCAGTACGGTCGATCCGTTGCACGACCATCGGAACTCCTTTTTCTCCTCGTTCGAGAGGAGCATATCCTTCGCCTCAGCGTCGAAATCGACGAGATCCGCGAAGTGCTTCGATTCAATCCGGAGGAGACGAAGCTTCTCTTCCGGGTCGATGGGCGCAAGACGCTGTCTCAAGTTCGCAAGTCGATGTCGTCGAACGAAGATCAGTTTGAACGACTTCTCTTCACGATGTTGCTCGTTGGTGCCATCTTCACCAGCGAGGTTCCCTCCACAGCCCCCGTGGGAATCCTGGAGGACAGTGGCATTCATCCGGATGATCTTCCACGCGACGGCAATCTTTCGTCCGCAGATGCCCCGCAAGTGCCGGAGGCGAAGCCCGGCGCGCCCAAGCGCATCCTGATCGTGGACGACAGTTTGACCATTCAGGAAATGGTTCAGGAGTCCCTCCGCGACCTGGATTTTCCAAACATCCTCGAGGTCGCGAACGACGGGCTGGAAGCGATTGCGTGTGCCGAGAGGAATCGTCCCGACCTCGTCATCCTCGATGTCGTGATGCCGGGACTCGACGGGTACAAGGTCTGCGCGCGGCTGCGTAAGATGCTCGCGCCGGTCAACACGCCGATCGTGATGCTCACGGGTCAGGACGGAACGTTTAGCCTGATCAAGGGCAAGCTCGCTGGCGCGTCCAACTACATCACGAAGCCATTCGAAGCGAACGACCTCCGACGTCTTGTTTCGGATCATCTGCGCGGAGAAGGCGCGTGAGCACTTCCGATCTGACCGGCGAGGGGCCACGCCACGTTGTCTTCTCGCTCGGCGAGGAACTCTTCGCCGTACCCATCGGTACCGTTCAGGAAGTCCTCCCCATGCCCACCGTCACGCCCGTCCCGCAGGCACCGCATTGGCTCCTCGGCGTGATCAATCGCCGAGGAAACATCCTCGGCGTGGTCGATGTTAGAAGAGTCCTGTCGTGTGCGAGCCGCGTTCCCGGACCCAAGGAACGACTCCTCGTGGTCACGACAGAGAGATTCACGCTCGCACTCCAGGTGGACTCTGTGGAAGAAATTGTGGGTGTTCATTTCGACGAGACGATTCCCGCGGAGACATCGCATGCGCGGAAGAGTTTCATCGAACGAGCCTACCTTCGAGGTGGTCGACTCATCTCGATGCTCGAGCTGGAACCCATTCTGAACCGTGACGAGTTCCTCGTCTTCACCTAGGCATCATGGCCAAGATTCGACTTCTGTTTCTGCTCGCGTGCGTTTGGTGCATGTCCGGATGTCTCGCCGGAAAAATCGTCGCCACGCCGGTGGTCTTCGTGCGCGACGTCGTCGATGCCCCGGTCGTTTCCCTGACGAACGTTTTTGAGACTTGGGCCGATCGTAGTGACCCGTGGGCAGCTCCTACTCCCGGCGTCGGTTGGACTTGGAACGGCGGGTTCAATCTCGGCGTTGCATACCCGCTGGGTTTTTTCGTGTTCAAGGGACTGTCCGGCATTTTTGGCAGCGTTGACTACATCGTGTGTCGATCGATCTATCCGAACTTCGCCTCTGGACTGAGTCCGTGGAAGAAGGACGATCAGAAATGGGGCGATCTCTACTTCCCGGGAACGAGGGCCGTCTGGGGTGATCATCCACCCGACACGACTTGGGAAGACAATGCCGAGTCCCCAGCGGAACCTGCTCCTCCCGAGAGCGATCGACCGAGCGGTTGATTCCAAGGATCGTGAACTGATGTCCGCGTCCGATGAACATGTCGAGAGCGAGAGCACGGCGGCGAGCGATGATCGCTTCGGACCGCTGACATGGGTGCCTGCACCCACCGGCGTCTATGGCTTGGACGAAGGCGCCACACCGCCGCCGACGCTTCCGATGTTGAACCTCGACGAGATCATGCGCACGCAACACGCGAGGGCGAATCCGCCCGCTCCGGCAGGGTACGCGCCCTACGCACCGCAGCCCGCGATGCCGATGGTCGCGCCGGGGAGCACTCCGCATCCCCCACCTTTCTTTCAACCGCCATCGCCCGTCCCGTTCGTCGCCCCTCAGGAGCGGAGAGCCGCGCCTCCACCAGTCGCACCTTTACCCCCTGCACCGCGGTCGCCGATCCGCTCGGTGGATATGATGACGGGCGAGTGGCCCCGACACTTGGGCCCCGCCCGGACACCGTATGATCATGCATCCGCAATCACGGCCACTGTCACGGTGCCGCCAGCAGCCGCCCCAGAACAGCCGTCGCCGCCCGTTCCACCGGCTGCGCAAGTTCAGGCGCTCCCACCTGCCGTAATAGCGCAGCCGTCGCCAAAGCCTACGCAAGCTCGCATCCCACCACCTCCTCCGCCCGTTCAGTCTCCGCCCTCGCCGCTGCTCGAACCGATCGTAGACCAGGAGGAGAGCGGAGCTGAAGGCGGGCAGATCATGCCTCTGCCTCCGACGATTTCTTTCGAGCCTCCACCGCCGCCGCCGAAGCGCCCGTACGCAACACTCCACAACGCCGTCGGGCTGGCGTGGACCGCATTGCTGCTGGCAGTCATGATCCCGCCGGTGGGGATGGCGCTCGCTTGGTACTGCATCACGATTGCTCGCGAGAACGTCACGCCCGAGTCGAACTCGATCGCAAGTCTCGCCACCGTGATTTCCTACATTTCTTTGCTCATCGGATGCGTCGCCACGATTGGCGTGATCGCGATGTTGCTCTAGGCACGTGGATCCATCCTCCCCCGACAAAGTAGTGTCCGAGACCACCGAGGCCCACCCAGCGGCAACGGGTTCGATGAGCCCGCTCGTTCTCGGGTTTCTCGTCGTGGCGCTCCTCTGGTGCGCGGGTCATGTCGCATATTTTTGGAGATCGAATAGCCAGCTCTGGGGCATCGATCTCGACGGTCCTGAAGGCCCTCTCGGCGGGTTCGGCGCGTTCTCAGCACTCGCACTGCCGTGGAACTTCAGCATGGGCAATTCTCCTCCAGGAGAATTGTTGCAGGTCGCGATTGTCCTCTCGCTGACTCTTCTGCTCGGACATCTTCTCCTCAGAGTTGGACAGGTGTACCTCCCGCCGCTTGCGCGGCATTCGATGGCGTTGCTGCTGGGGCTCGGAACGAGCGGCGTCGCGTTCGAAGTCCTTACCATGGCAGGTCAGCTCAAGCCGCTCCCCGCCTGGTGCCTCTGGGGCGTCCTGATCGGGACAGCCGCCGTCCTGCTGGCGCGACGGTCAGGTAACCCTGTCGCGCGATGGTGGGGGAGCGGTCGCCCCGACGATGCGATTCACGTCATCGACCGCAGCGAATGGCCCGAGCATCATTCTCGGCAGTTCTTTCTCCGAACAGAGCCCCCGCACGAAACCCCAATCGCCTCGACGTTGCATGGTGTCGCGATCGCGATCATCGTGTTGATCACGCTCTTCACCTTCTGGCACGCCGTCTTTCTGCCGGAGGGGTATTGGGACTCGCTGATTCTGTATCTCGGATACGCGCGGATGACATTTCTGGAGCACGCGTTTCCCTTCAAGGCAGAGGCTCAGGTGGGCATCGGCCTCGGCGCAAACTACCCGCACCTCTTTCCGCTCTACGGCGCGATGGCGAGCACGCTCTTCGATCATTGGAGCGATCTCCATCAGCGCGTGCTCGCACCCCTCGCGGGGCTGGCTTCGACGGTGCTCCTCTACGAGGCCGTGCGGTCGGCATTCCGTTCGCGACTCGTCGCCGTGACGGCTGCGCTGCTCTTCCGCATTACGCCAAACGCGATCACCTACACGACGTACGCTTCCGATTACGCGCTGTCGTTCTTCTTCGCGGGTGCTCTGGCACTGATGGTTGTCTACTTCGCGCGGTCGCGCACCAAGGGCGCACTCGCCGTGCTCTTTGCGATCCCGGCATTCGCGATGCACCTGAACTTTCTGATGGTCGTGTTGTGGGGTCCGGCTGTGCTTGGTGCCACGCTGGGGCTGCGCCGCGTGGCCGAACCGGAGTCGCCACCCCTCGTGCCGACAGACGAATGCATCCCCGAGTTTTACGCCATCGACCGCGAGGTCGTGAACGATCCGCCCATCGGTCCACCCGTTTCACCGGACGCGCCCTCGCCTCTCGGGCTTTTCGCACGTCGATCCGCGTGGGGGATGTTTGCGTTCTTCTTCCTGATCGGAAGCACCTGGATGATTCGCAACACGGTGCTGACGGGGAACCCGGTGTATGCGTTCTTTCCGAACATCTTTACTTCGAGTATACGCGTGAACCCGGAAGTTCTGCGCAGTGCCGAACTCGAGTGGTTCCGGAACGGCGACGGCATCGCCCGCCTGGCCGAGATCCACGCGGATGCGCGTCTCGGCCTCAGAAGGGATACCGCAGATCCTGACTTCACCCGTCGCGCCAGTCTCGAGGATCGCCTAGCCATGTCTTGGCTGTTTTGGACCGGATTCGAGACGGCGACGGTCGATGTGAAGAAACAAGAGGTTCACGTCGGACAGTGGCTTTGGCGCATCGCGATTCTTGCAGGAATGGAGGCGGACGATGCCCTCAGGGTTGAACTGTGGCCGCATTTCTACAAGATGGCGCCGCTCTTTCCTGGGTTTCTAGTCCCCGGATTCATCATCGCGTTCGTGATGCTGGGTCGGGGACTTCGTCCCACCAGCACGATGCGGCCAGAGATCACCGCGCTCCTCGGCTCGATGCTGCTCTTCACCACGGGATTGTTGGCCTACATGTATCTGCTCGCGGATTTCTACCTGTACCAGATCGTCCTCGTCGTCGTGCCGGCGGCGATTCTGGGGGCGTTGGTGGTCGCGGTCGCGGAGGGCGCACGAGGCATCGCTCGCCCCGTGATAGGCAGCGCGTTGACCATTGTCCTGCTAGCCGCGGGGATCGTCCCCGGCGTCGCCATGTCGATGATGAATTTCAAGATCAACACAACGCGCGAGGTTGCCCTCCAGACCTTCAGCCAATTGACCCTCGACGCGCTCCGAAACCCGGGGATGCCGAAGGAGATCTTCTACGAGATCGTCTACGGTCCCGATGTTCTCATGTGGGACTACCTGAACGACTTCATTCCGGATCGCGCGATACTGACGCACGAGAACCGTCATTACATCTTCGATCCCCGGATGCGACTTGTGCATCTGGACGACTGGGAAATCCAGAAAGGCTGGGATCTCGCAACGCCGGAGGAGACCATTGCCTTCCTGCGCGGGCACGGACTGCGATTTTACCTCCGGGTGCCGAACGAATTCCGGCATCCAGTGAACGCCAGATTGGGAATGGACCGGGTGATCGAGGCCGGATTGGCCACGGAACTCTTTCGGTCTGGCGAGAACGTGCTTTACGCCCTCGGCGAGGACGACGAACCTCCCGTCGAGGCTCGCACGAACCCCGATTCCGAATCGGACTACGAGCTAAAAATGGAACTCCAGGACGACTAAAGACAACATGACACTTGACCGCAAGGCCGGGCGCGATAGCCTCACGGACCACCCGCGAGGTGCGGTACCCAAGTGGTTAAGGGGAAGGTCTGCAAAACCTTTATTCGGCGGTTCGATCCCGCCCCGCACCTCCAACCCCTCGCTCATCCTCAAGTCCCTTTGCGCGCTGGTCGCGGCGGTCGTGCTCGTCGCTTCGTGCGCGTCGCCCTCCAAGAAGGGCGGACAAGCACAAGATACCCCCGTCCTTCAGGCAATCTACGAGCCGAAGGAAGTATCACTCTTCGACACGCCGGCCCAAGTCGATTGCACCCCGTCCACTGTAACCATCATCGGGCGGATTCCTCCCGGTGAATCGCGCGAGTACGTTCATCTCTTTGCCGTGCCGCCGGGGGAGCGAACCCTCGTCGTCGAATCCGTTGTTCTGCGTAACCCACGGACGGGGGAACTGTTCAACTCCGCAGCCGATCCCAAGCTGCTCGAGGAACCCGCGCGACTCAACGAAGTCAAGAATCGCTTCGACATGAAGGAACTCGGTCGCATGCGGCGCGTGGACGTCGCGCGAGTTCGCGCACGCCTCCGCGAGCGCCTCGTCAGCTTTCAGTCACAACTCGAGATTGCAGAGTTCAAGATTCGCATCGAGGCGACGAACCAGCCCCCCGCGCCGAAGGACAAGGGACGCGACAGCGCGTTCTCCGACCCGGAGAGCCCTTACCGCGAACTGATCGTCAAGTCCGTCGCAAATCCGGAGGCCATCGACCTCTACGAAACGGAACTCGGCAGCACCCCCGAGCAGTCGGCCGCTCACCAAGGCACTGGCTGGCGCCCCCTCCCGGGATCGAGCGTCGGCATGCCGTGGCTCAAGATCCCCGTCCAGACGGACGGTCTCTACACGATCGACGAAACCTGGATCCGCGAGGCGGGACTTGATCCAGCCACGATCAATCCTCTCGAACTTCGGCTTTTCTCCGAAGGGAAGAAAATCCCCCTCGAACCCGTTCTGCCGAGCGAACTGACCTTTGCGGACGGCCAGCGCCTCATGTTCTTCGGCCTCGCGAGTGCATCCGACGAGACGCTCATCCGCCCGTACTACTTGGGGAGGACGATGACCAAGGACATGCCCCCGCGATTCCGCGCTTCGGGCATCCTCCCTTCAGACGCAGCTCCTGCGGATCAGTTGAATCGCCGCCTCGTGCTCGAAGAGGAGAACCGCCTCGAGACGCGCCTGGGCAACTTCCTCAGCATCCGCGGAATGACGTGGGTGTGGCATCAACTCGAAGCCGCGAATTCATTCAAGACCGAGTTCGACCTCCCGGGCCTCGTGCGCGGCGATCGCGAAACCACGATGCGGCTCGTGCTCTACTATGCCGCGCTCTCGATCCCGACCGACATCCCGAGCACCGTCTCCGTGAATGGGCAGTCGTTCGATCTTGGGCCCCTCCCGACGACGAATCAGTTTCTGGAAGTTCCCGTCGTGAACTTCACTATTCCCGCCGGGGTGATGAAGGATGCCGACAACCGAATCGAGTTCTCCATCGGCGCATCGCCAAGCGCGAAGAGCGGCCTCCCCCCGATGTTCGTGGACCGCGTCGAGCTGCAGTATCCGAGCTACTTCGCACCGTCGAATGGGCGACTGGAACTCTACGGCGAGGATGTCTTCATCGACGAACGTCGCGCTGGTCCGCAGAAGTTCAAGACGAAGGACTTCCGGCTCTATCGACTGAATGCAATCGACCTGACCAATCCGGAAATGCCGGGGCGCCTCGCGGTGGATGTCTTGGGCGCAGAGCAAATCGCTTACGTCGCCGACCTGACGGCCAAGATGCGCATCATGCTCATCGACGACGAAGAGATCGAACGCGCCCCCGCGCCGGTGGATTTCACGATCACCGAGATCGATCCATCGAAGGTTTCCGCCGACACGCTGATCATCTATTACAAAGACTTCAAGAGTGCGGCCGATCGCCTCGCGGATGACCTGCGCGCTGCAGGGCAGGCCGTCGTGCTCGAGGACGTCGAGAACCTCTATGAGTGGTACAACGGAGGCGAACTCTCGTGGAGCGCGATCCAGCACTACATCCGAGAGGTCGTGGCGCTTTCCTCGGGGCGTCGCCCGTATCAGGCCGTGCTCATCGGCGATTCGACCAGCGACGGTCGCGGAATTTCCCGGAATGCGGTGAAGAACCAAGTACCGACGCACTCGTTCACCGACGTGCGGCGCCGCCAGTCCGACCAGTTCGCAACCGATCAGGTCTATGCGTGGCTCTCGGGTGAGGACGAGTTCGCGGACATCCTCATCGGACGCCTTTCGGTCAACACGCCCGAGGCTGCCGACGCAGTCGTCGATAAGCAGATCAAGTATCGTCAGTTGAAGAATCAGCCGTGGGCGTCGCGCATGTTGACGCTCGTGGACTTCGGCGTGTTCGAAGAGAAGGCGCGCGAGATGGTGGACCGTGGAGTTAATCCCGCCACTCCTCATCGCATCCTCGCCGCATCCGAACACCCGTGGGAAGACAACTACTTCCTCCCGACGGAAGCGATCCGCGACGAAGATCGCAAGGTCGCACCCGTGGTCACCGCTGAGTTGCAGCGTGCGTTCAACGAGGGCACCGGCGTCATGGCGTTCTTTGGCCACGGCGCGCCGAATCTATGGAGCAATCAGCGCATCTGGTTCGGCGGTGATTCCGAGAACAGCGACAACCTGCTCCTCTCCAATACCGAACGCCTTGCCTTCGTGACATCGTTCACCTGCAACAACGGCGCGATCGATTACCCGATGCCGCGTTGGAACGTCTGCATCGCCGAGGACATGATGCGCGTCCCCGGGGGCGCGATTGGCGTTTTCATGCCCTCTGGCCCGGGCTTCCCGGATCAGCACGTGCACTTTGCCGATGGCCTCATGAGGGCCGTCTCGCACCTCGGCGTGCGTCGCCTCGGGGTCGCCTCGGAACTCGGGCGCCTCGCCTATCAGGTGCGCCAGAACAGCGACGACCACTCGCGAATGTACATCTATCTCGGCGTGCCGACGATGCGC
>Ga0268299_1000746_pt1 | contig 83222 bp, 77 predicted proteins | sample NOBtaG_FD_193484 | JGI IMG/M metagenome (GOLD analysis project Ga0268299, IMG submission 193484) | Activated sludge microbial communities from bioreactor in Nijmegen, Gelderland, Netherland - NOB reactor | ecosystem: Engineered > Bioreactor > Aerobic > Activated sludge | place: Netherlands... | reverse complement strand
CCGCGAAGAAGTCACTCCCCAACAACTCGCTCGCGTCAATCTGTGCCAAGCAGCTTTTCACGGCGAATGGAACTACAGCATCTCGCCGCATGAGTAATTGTAACTTTTATTTATGCGCGATTCCTTAGGCGGTACTTTAAACAGGCATCGCACGCTTGACCGAGAAGCGGATGGATGGGCGGCGATTACAATAAAAGACGAAGCGGTGCGACGACGACTCGCGCTGCATGGTAAGTGGCCGCCCGGAAAAGCCGCGGGCCGGGGTGCGCTGCGTGTCGCAACGACCCCGGCCCGCGATTGCATTTCATGCTCAACCCGGCGAAACAGGCTGCCTTGCCGCAGCTACTCTCCGTCGTCTTCTTCCTTGGCGCCGTCCGAGTCGGACTTCGTGTCGGCGTCAGCGCCTTCGTCGTCCGCCGTGGGCTTGACGTACTTCTTCACTTCGCTGGGATTCTTGTAGTTCTGCACCATCGTCGTGCGCCACTTCATCCCGTCGAAATTGGCCACCGTAGCGGTGGACAGGTAGAAATCCAACTGGGACACGACGGGCACCAGTTTGCCGAGGATCGGCGGAATGCCGCCGAGAATGGTCCGCATTTCCTTGGGCGCGCCCTGTGCGAACATGCCGGCCATGCCCAGGCCCATGCCGAGACCGCTGATCATCTCCTGAACTTCGCCGGCGAAGTTGGCCTCGTCGGTGTAGGTGATCGAATCCACCTTGCCGCCCTTGGGCATCAGCACCTCGTCCTTGAAGCGCTTGCTCTCGGTGATGTTCGGGGCTTCGCCGCGCGAGGTCTCGATGACTTCGGAGATCGTCTGGGCCGATGAGCCGATGATCAAATGTCCTTCGCTGCATCCGATGACCGGCGGCTTGAGTCCGCCCATCATGGCCATCATCGGGTGCGAAATCTGGGTGAAGCCCTTCTTGCCGGCGATGGTGACAGGCGTCAGAATCAATCCGCCGCCGCCGCCATCCTGGGCCATCAGGCCGTTGACCGTGTCGAACAGCCGCTTGATCTGCGAATTGACCTTGGCCTCGTCCGAGACCTTCATCAACAGGGCGAACTCGCTGCCGTCCTTGCCGAGATTGACGGATGTGTACGGACCTTCAAACAGGCCGACGACATCCTTCTCGACGTCCAGTTCGATGTCCTTCTGCATTTTCGCCCAACTGGCGATGGCCTCCTTGCCCTCTGGTCCGGTGCTTTCGATGAAGTTGATGATGTAGCGATACAACTCGGTCATATTGATGCCGGTGCCGACGCTGAAACTGTGGGCCTTCTTGGGAATGAACTTGGCAAAGTCGTCGGCGGACTTGCCGGTGACCATGACCTTGTAGAGCGGCCGGCTCTTGGCGTCATCGACGAGTGTCGTCAAGGATTCGCCGAAGGTGCGGTAGCCGTCGGTCCATTCCACGGCGACCATGTAATCAACCATCGCGACATCGCTGATGAACTTGCGAACGAGATCCATGCCCTTCTGGGCTTCCTTGTCGTTCTTGGTCATCTTCTGCACGGACTCGAGCATGCCGTTGATCGACTCGAGCATCTTGCCGATGTCGAAAAATACAACCGTATCTTCCGCGTCATGAAGTTCATCGATGGCCGTCTTGAAGCGCTTGCTTTCGATCAGGCTGGCCTTTTCGCCCTCGCCCTTGAGCAGGTCGAGGCAGTCCTTGACCAGTTTGTCGCCGGTGAAGGAGATCACGATGAGGTCGCCGCGATAGCCGACGCTGATGATCGAGCCGCCGGGGTAGCCCTCCACGCTGAGTTTCGCGAACGTGCCGCCGTGGATCTTGACTTCTTCGACGGTCAGCGGCGGCTCCTGCTTCGGGGCGTCCGCCTCGCCGGCGCCTTCTTCGCCTTCCGCGGCCTTGGCGGGCGGCGGGCCGGCGGCTTCCTTGGCCAGTTTGGCGACTTCTTCCAAGATGGCCTTGAGGTGGCCGTAATTGGTTTCGGCGCCCTTGGTGCTCATTCGGCCGATCAGCACGCCCTCGTAGGGCGAACCGGCGGTGATGGTCGGGCTGAGGCGGCCGACGTGCACCATCTCCTGGCCGAACATGGCCGACCACTCGATTGCAGTCACATGGGTCTTGAATCGATCGACGATCGCCTCGAACTTCTCGGCGTCTTCCTCGGGCATGATGTCGATGACCAGGTCCCAGACATCCTGCATGATGCCGCTGTCGTTGAAGGCCTCCATGACCTTGCCGTTGTATTCATCCAGGAACTTTCGCTCCGGGTTGTGCTTGGCCGAGATGGCCAGAAACGCGTCGGCCGGCGCGGCCTTGGCCAGCGGGAACTTGGCCATGTCGGTCTTGGCAAGCGCCGTCGACCCACAGCCCAGAACAAGTCCCAGCCCGAAGGCCCACATGGTTTTCAAACAGATCGATCGATTCGTCTTCACGGCATTGGCTCCCTTGTGCATGCACAGTTGTTTTTTAATCTGACTTCGGTCGCGTGGCCCCTCGCGCCCACGACTGACGCCTGGTAAATTGAACAAAGCCCACGCGGGCATCCGGGGTTTATCGCAATCCGACCGCGGGCCTCACGGAAATCGGCCCTTTCGGCCGAAAAAACGGTGCTCCAGTCGGGGTCGCACAGGGTAGCCCATCCGGTACGACGTCTCAACCAGGGGCCCCCGGCGCCCGCAAGGAAGGGGTATCATTCACGGTTCATGTCACGAATTTCCCCGTTGGCCATCCACGAGTTGAACGCATTCGCGCGATTCGCCGCCGAATTGGCCCATATTGGCGGCACCCTGGCCCGGACCCAGATTGGAACCGTTCCGGTCGAACGAAAGGGAGATTTGTCGCTGGTCACCCAGGCCGACCGGGCGGCCCAGCACGCGATTCTGTCCGCCATCGCCGACCGGTATCCCCAGCATGCCGTTCTCGGCGAGGAGACGCTTGCGGCCCCGCACCGGCATGCGGTGTCGGGTCCGTCGGACTACTGCTGGGTGGTGGATCCCATCGATGGCACACGCAATTACGCCCGCGGGGTGGAGTCGTATGTGACCTCTGTCGGACTCCTGCACCGGGGCGTCCCGGTGGCCGGGGCGCTGTATGAACCGCCGCGCGATCGCATGTTCATGGTCTGGCGCGGCGGTGGGGCGTGGCGCGCTGACGGGTATGCCCAGGGTGGGGCGGCTGCCGGGGCAGCACGTGCGTTCGATCGAATGCCGTCCGCGCCGGACAAGCCGATCGACACTGACACCACGATTGCGATATCGACGTTGAACGGGCGTTCGCTGACGCCATTGATGCGGCAATGGATCGAGACGTACGTCTTTAGAAATGCCGGTTCGCTGTGCACGCACCTGATCTGGGTGGCGCTGGGCTGGGTGGATGGGGCCTATTCGACGCAGGCCAAACTGTGGGACATCGCGGCGGGGGCGCTGCTGGTGGAGGAATCCGGCGGCCGGTTCACTCGCCCGGATGGTGGGCCGATATGGCCGATCGATACAGCCGCCTACACCGGCGCCGACCTCCCGCTGGTGACGGGAACGCCGACGTTTCATGCGGAGTTGTTGCGATCGTTTGCATAGAGTTAGAACTCGACAGACAACACGTGCTCGCCGATGCTGCCTTCATCGGTCCGGCGAACGGCGTCGCTCCGGCATTTCGACAATTCCCTGTTTGCAACCACGTGTTGTTCTACCCACTCCTGGCCGGCGGCATTGAACTCGTCCGCGTCCTACATGGAGCTCGCGACCTTCGGGCACTTTTTGAGCCCTAAGCGGAGGCATCAGCCGGCAGACCCCCGCAGCAGTGTCAAAACAGCCTTTTCGAGGCCCGTCTTGATCGGTCCCGGTCGGGCTGGTAAAATAGTGGACATTCGGGGTGATAGAGCGAACTTTCCTCAAGTGAACGGAGTACCGAGTCCATGCGCGTGAATTCTGCAATCAAGACGATGGGCTTGCTGGTGACGGTGGCACTTGCGCTGCACTCAGATCGAACCGCAGCCGACCCCATACCGTTTCAGGAATACCAGGACGGTCCACAGCCACATGGTCCGGGCAGTGGTATCATCATCGATCACCAACCGCTCAACTCCGGTGGGTTGACCTCCGATTCATTGGTCGTCGATTTCCCAAATTCTCAGTTTGTCGCCGATGATTTCATCGCACCGGCAACCGTCGTCATACGTCGTGTTTCGTGGCACGGATTTTACGACCTGAATATTGAACCGACGGGAAATGAGACAATCAGATTGCAAGTTCACCTGCCGCGACCGTCGGACGGTTTGCCCGGTCAGGTGATATATACAGAAGCCTTCCTTAATCCTGCGAAGCAATGGACAAATCGGTTCATTCTGGATTCAGGAGCTCCGAAGGAATATCGATATCAGGTCGATTTGGCAGCGGGCGTTCCAATTCTGCAAGGCCAGTCTTATTGGCTTGAGATCGTCGGAATTGGCGATATCAATTCCGCATTCCGCTGGGAGGTTTCGGACACGCCGTTATTGAACGGTTTCGCAGTGAATAACAGCCTTCATGGGGATTGGGTTCACACGCAGTCAATTACTGCAAATAATGCTTTTCAACTTTCGACTCTACCAGAGCCAAGTGTCTTAGTTCTTTCCCTTCTCGGTTTGCCCATCGTGTTTAGGCGGCGTTGTCGCGGTCGATAGCGCCCGGTAGTTCACTTCTTGTGCGGAGACACATGATGAAGACCTTGCGACCAAATCGAAAGATTATCAGACCATACACAGCAATTGCGAGCTGTATCTTTATGGCTGCGCTCGTTGCGGAAGCGCGTGCGGGCTGTCCCACCACACCGACGGTGCAACGCACTCCGACTGTCGATCCATACCAGCATATTCGCGATACTCTCGTAACCGACGGCAATGTTCTGGACGGGCACGGACGTGAGCCGACGGTAAACATGGATAGGACAGCGACCTATTCCGTCATTGCATTCGAGAGCATCGACACCGAAAACAATGGAATTCATGTACTACGTTTCGATGTAAATGGCGGGAACCTGATTTGCAGATGCGCAACCGGAAGCATCCCAGACAATATCCCGTTCGACGAATGTCCCCTTCGATTGGACGCACCCGACACGACGAATGATGTCCAGCATCGTCACGCGAGTATTTGGTTGGAATGGCAACCAAGCAACGGAGAGCGGTTCTTTACCGCATGGCAGGCAACCCCCAGCGGTGGTACAGGAAGTGTATTGATCCAGCCGCGGTCGTTCGAATACACGCCGCCTATATTCGACGGTCTGGGAAATCCGGCTGGATTCACGGTGAATTACTTCGGTCAGGTCAGTACTCCGACAACAGGGACGGGCGACCGCCATCCCTCTGCGGGCCTCAACAACGCTAAAGAGCCTTATGGATATGCCAACAATCTCCGCACCGACGCCGAGCGCGGGCTTATACGCGCAATCCAAACGAGCGGAAGCGGCGCTGACACACAAGTGCGATGTTGTGGATCAACCACGCTCTGTTCGGGCGAATCCTGCTCGATTCAATTGGATCGCTGGCGCGGTTGTTTGGTCTCACGAAGCGATGGAATACATATATATGCTTTTTCCGAACCCGAGAGTCCGAACGATATTTCGTCTTTTTTCAACATCAGTTTGCATGTTTACGACGCCAGTGGAAATCTCATTGATGCAATTGATCGAAATCAGGGTATCGCAGAATTCAAGTCGGTGAATCAGCCTCAGCGGGATATTCTGCCGTCGAACCAACTCCATCCAGCATGTGATATTGACGATTGCGGTAATATCGTGGTTAGTTGGATTGGCCCGTCTCCATTGGGATCGCCGACCACGACTACTTGCACCACAGCCAACCCCTTTTCAGTTTATGCTAGGCGATTGTATTACAATCGGGAGGGTCAAAACCTTGAATTCAAGTCTCAGCAATTTGTAGTTAATTCCAACGACGATTGGCGATTGGGCAACGATCCTGACCTCGTGCATCCGACTGTCTCAGTCGCCAAGACCAGTCGTTTCGAGTTCTTCGGCTCGTTCATCGTCGCTTGGAATGCTCGTTTGGATGGTAACGGTCAATGGGGCGCGCGAGCTCAGTTCTTCAATCCAAAGGGCGTTCTGTTGGAAGACGAGTTCGACCTGACGCCGAACCCCCCTGCGAATGACCCGGACGACATTGATCGAACCCTTGCCCAATCAAACCAACACACAGTCTCCTATGCCGACCATGAAGTGATGGCGGCATGGACAGAGAACGACGGCGGCAGCCTTCGCGTGTGGTTGTCTCACGTTGATGGCGGCTTCATTGAGACAACACATGCCCCCAAGGTCTGCATCAAAGGCGATTGCAATCACGACGAGGCAATTTCGTTTGCCGACGTTGACCCCTTCATAGACATTCTGTTGGGTCAAGGTCTGGACGGGTGCGCATCCTACTACGACGTTTGTCCTGCGGATATGGACAACAATGGATTTCCAAACGGTCTCGATATTCAGTGCTTCACATATACCATCATCGCTGGTCAACCAGTCGAGTGCGCCACAGCCGCCGCTTCGTTTGCAATCAGCTGCGATCCCAATGATCCCGATCCACTAGCCGCCCACTTGGATTGCAATGAAAATGGCATACATGACGCCAAGGACATCAAGGATGGCACTTCGCTCGATTGCAATAACAACGGAGTGCCAGATTCCTGCGATATCAATACGGGCGATCCAGATTCAAACGGGCTCGTCAGCGACGATCTTAACGAGGACGGTATTCCAGACGAGTGTCAATCGGATTGTGACCATGACGGGGTGGTGGACGACTATGCTATCGCTGAAGAGCTGGTTAACGACGTTGACGAAAACGGCGTACCCGATTCCTGTCAAACCGATTGTGACGGCAACGATCTGCCTGATTCATACGATATCGCCGAAGGTGCCGACGATTGCAATGAGAACGGAGTGCCTGATGTCTGTGAAGAGGACTGCAATGGCAACGACGTGGCTGATGAATGCGACATTGCCAACTCCACCAGCGAGGACTGCAACGAGAACGGCGTGCCTGATGAGTGTGATATCAGTAGGGCCATGCTGCCGTCACTTGATTGCAACGACAACGATATTCCGGATGAATGCGAACTTGTCGGCAATGATGAGAATGAGAACGGCATTCTGGATGAATGCGAAGAAGAATCACTTACGGGGGGTGGGGGTGGCGGTGGCGAGAGCATGATGTCAGGCGGCGAAGGCGGTGGGGAATTCGACGAAGCCGCCGCCTGGGAATTGTTCTACGAGTGGTACGACGAACAGGTCTTCGGTGAGGAAAGCGACTGGGGCACGTTGTCAGGCTCCGGACGTTTCCACCGTATCATGGATGAAATCGAGTTGTTGGGGCTGCCCTACGCCGCCCCGTGGTAAAGACGAACCGGCAATTTTGATAACCAAGAGGGCCGTCAAGCTCCGGGCTTGGCGGCCCACTTTTCTAGGAGAATTGGATGGCGCGAGCCTCTCCAGAGTATCGACGCACTCACTGTGCGGTCGGCACTCTGACGGCCGATGGCTCTACAGCGATTCGCTCGCCTCAGCCGTGCGCGTGATCTGAATCGCACGATTCCCCCGCATTTTCCCCAGACGACCGGCGAACTTGGTTCGACCCTGCACCTGAACGATCAGATCTTCATGCACCATTTTGTCGAGTTGCAGGATGTCGCCCGGGGCGAGGTTGAGCAGGTCGGAGACCGTGATCTGCGTGGCGCCGAGAAAGGCCCGCGCCTCCACGTCCGCCCGCCGCAGGCTTCCCGTCAATCGTCGCGATTCATCGGTGTCGCCCTCGGTCTGCGAAAAGGACCGCCAACTCTGCGTCGTCAACTTTCCGATCACGGCTTCGATCACGTTGAACGGAATACACAGGCTCATCGTGCCCGCCCGCGCGCCCATCTTGATTTCAAAACTGACCACCACCACGATTTCGTTGGGTGCGACGATCTGAACGAGGTGCGGATTGCTTTCGGTGTCGGTCACCACGAAATCAAGTTCGACCAGTTCCCGCCAGGCCTCGGCCAGATTCTCCAGTGCCCGGTTGATGATCCGGCTGGCGAGTCGCATTTCGATCTCGGTGAGCGGCCGCTGGGGGATGAACATGTCGGAATTGGTGCCGCCGAGCAGCCGATCGACAATCGGATAGACGATCAACGGACTGATCTCAAGGCAGATCTTCCCAGCCAGCGGCAGGCACGACATCAGGTTGAAGCAGGTCGGGCTGGGCAGCGAGTGAATGAACTCGCTGTAGGTCATCTGCTCGGCCGTGGCCACGCGGGTCTCGACGATGGTCCGCAGAAAGGCCGAGAGCGATGCGCCGAAACTGCGGGCAAACGACTCGTGAATCGAAAGCAAGGCCCGCATCTGGTCCTTGCTGACGCGCTCGGGCCGCTTGAAGTCGTAGGCATCCACCTCTCTTCGGGTTGCGGGCGAGGACATCCCGATTCCGCCTTCGCCGCCGGAATGCCCCAGGTCGTTCGAGACGGCCGCGAGCAGGGCGTCGATTTCGCTTTGATTCAGGACATCGGACATGCGGAAAGCCCCAGCCGCGCACCCGCACGGCCACCAGAAGGCGAATTGATGACGCCTCTTTATCGGACAGTTTTCGGGGGAGGCTGAAGAGGCAGGCGACACGCAAGTTTTGCCGATGGCTGCACTTACGCGCTTCCGTTCCCGTCCCATACGGGCCGCTCCGCGCGGCTGGGCGGTTTGAGGCGGGTGAGTATGTCAGCCCGCGTTCGTTCCTCTATTATCCTCCCAGCCATGAAAGTACGCTTGAAACCCAATCCGACCCGTCACCCATTTCCCTGCCGGAACCGCAAGGGCCTGATGAGAACAGACGTCCTGGCGCTGCTCTGCTGTGTGCCGCTGGCAGCCATGCTGCTTGGCGCGTGTGACGGCAGTTCCAAGGCGCGGACCGCTGAAAACCGGGCGAAGTGCCTCGACAATTTGAAGGAGATTGCGGCGGCACTGACCGGCTATCACCAGGCGAATGATCAGCGCTGGCCGTACATCGAAATGCTCCGCACGGCGCCGGTGAACAGCCCGCCCTGGTCGTCCATGGCCGACGCGCTCAAACCGCATCTGGCGGATCCGGCCAGGTCGCTCCATTGCCCTGCGGACATCCGCGTGCTGGAGGATGGAAGTCCTCTTTTGTCAAAATACAGCCGGAAGACCACGTGGTTTGACACCGAGGGGACGAGTTATGAGTGGATGTTCGGCGCGGCGTACGGCGGTCGGCGGGTCGGCGAGGAGGAATTCGGCCGGTTGATGCGGCTCGGTCGGGCCGATCAATTTCTGCTGCGCGATTTTGACACCTTTCACACCGGCGACGATGCCGGCACGTTCAATACCCTTAACGCGGACTTGAAGCCGCGAACCAGTCGCGACGAACGAAGCCGGCGAAAGTAGGCCCGCGTGCGATCGTCGGAACTGGTCGTTTCCATGACCATTGGAGTGAACACTTGATTACAGAACAAACACCGGTCGCGGCGATCCAAGCCCGCAAGCGCCCGGCCATGATCGGCGGGATGATCGGCATGGTCGCCGTACTGGGGGCGATTGGTTACGTCGCCTACGGCTTGCTGATGACGCCGGACAAGCCGAGCATCGCCACGGCGTCGCAGCGGGAAGTGGTTGAGTTCATCAGCAACCCGCGCGGTCTTCGCAAACTGCCTCGCGTCGAACAGGAGAAACTGCTCCTGGGCTGGAGGCAGTCGTTGATGTCCGACGAGGCGAAACAGACGGAGTTGAAGAAGTGCTTCGACGGCATGAATGATGTCGAGCGCTCCGATTTCACCGAATCGGTCTTCGACCACATCAAGCGGGCGTTCGTCGAGGATGCGCGTGCCTATGCCCAGACGCCATCCAATGAGCGATACAAGTTTCTGCGCGAGAAATTCCAGGCGTACACGGGCGAAGCCATGTTCATGAAGCAGGTTGCAGGCTCATTCAAGGGCGGGGCGGCAGTCGGCTATGACGAACAGCAGAAATGGATAATCGAGCACACCACCCCGGCGGAGCGGGCCATCTGCGAGCCGTACGTGCAAGCGCTGCAGGACACCCGCGAGCACGTCAAGAAGGAACAGCGCAACACCGCAAGCCAGCCGGCCACTTCGCCGGGATGAAACGACGGCGGCCGTCGGCATGCCGCGCGGCTGCATCCTGATCGATGAAAAAGTTCTCAAACCTGGGGAGTGCGGGCGTCCTCGCCCACACGGCGGACCGGATGTCCGCACGCCCCGGGAAAGCCTGTTCTCAGGACAGGGTGGGTTAGAATCCTGCAATGGCCATCCATTCAGACACCCGTCATTTAGATGCCGAGAGTCATCCGTTTCGATCGCGCCACCGGCGCAACGGCTCAATCGCCGTGTTCGCGATACTCGTCGGATTCGTCGGCTGCGGGGCGCCGCTCATGCCCACGCCGAACCTCATTATCGGCGAGGGCCGCGCGGCGTGGGCCGACGTGCCGCTTGAGCGTCAAACCACCACCGCCGATGTGCTCTACGCGACGGATCGCCAGCCGGAAAATGACGACGACGAACCGCTCGAATACGGCTCGGGGCGATTCAATCGGCTTGCGTACGGCGTGGCGACATTCCGCTTCAGCGAGAAGTCATGGGACGATCTGCTCGACCAGAGCACCACTGCAAGTCGGCCGCGAAGCACCACGCTCAAACTGACCGAATTGCGAGAGATCGACCGGTTTCCGGCCACGCCATGGCCCGTCAGGAAGAATGGAAACCGTGCGGCCTGGAGCCCGGAAGTAATGGCCGAGCATGACGCGGCCGTCGGGCGGTTTCGCGAACTCATCCGGCAGCGGCTTGCCCTCACGGCGAAGAAAGAAGTCGTGGTCTACATTCACGGCGCGGCAAACGGGTTTGAGGAGTCCGTCGGCGATTCCGCCCAACTGTGGCATTTCCTCGGCCGGCGCGGCGTGCCGATCACCTACAGTTGGCCGACCAACACCGGCGTGGCCGTGCGCGGCTACAACTACGATCGCGAGTCGGGCGAGTTCACGGTGTTTCACCTGAAGCAGTTCATCGTCGCGCTCGCCGGCGCGCCCGGTCTGGGCAAGATCCACTTCATCGCACACAGTCGCGGGACCGACGTGCTGATGAGCGCGCTGCGCGAACTGAACATCGAATACGCCGCGAAACATGACGGGAAGCCCGCGGCCACGGCGACGGCCCTGCGGATCGGCCACGTCGTGCTCTTTGCGGCGGACATCGATTTCAGCGTGGCCCAGCAGCGACTGGAGGCCGAGGCGATCACCGAGGCCTGTGAACACCTCACTGTGTATTCATCACGCGCGGACCTGGCGCTGCGATTCGCCAACTGGCTCTTTTCCAGCACCGTGCGCCTGGGAACGCTCGGCCTGGTTCAGTTGCCGAAGAAAGACCGCACCAAACTGGCCGGCATTCACAACCTCACGCTGATTGATGTAAACGTCTTGTCCGGATTCATCGGCCACTCTTACTTCTATTCGAGCCCGTCCGTCAGTTCGGACCTGATCCTGCTCCTGCGGGACGACCTCGAACCCGGAGCCGACGCCGGCCGACCCTTGATCCGAAAGAACGATGCCTTCTGGGAACTGCGCGACGGATACCCGGCAACGCAGAAGCAGCCGGACAACCCGGAATAACGGTCCGCAATTACGCTTCAGAGGGGGCGACCTCGCAAGTGGTTGAATAATGGCCCGGAGCGCCGGCTCCGCTCAGCGTGCATCGAAACGAACAGCAAAGTCACTCTCTGACTGCTCGCGCAATTGCACCTTTGCGGTGAGTCGACAAAAAAACAGCGACACGATTCGCCCTTTGACGAACCATGCCGCTGTGAGTTCATTCATCCATCGCGAATGTCATCGAAAAGGCGATTGGGTCTATTCCAATTCGCTGATCTTCATTCGCCGTTCGACTTACATCCCGCCCGGCATGGCCGGCTTCTTGTCTTCCTTGATCTCGCCGACCATGGCGTCGGTGGTGAGCAGCAGGGCCGCGACGCTGGCCGCGTTCTGCAATGCGACGCGCTCCACCTTGGCCGGAACGAGCACGCCCATCTCAATCATGTTGCCGTACTCGCCGGTGAGCGCGTTGTAGCCGAAGTTGACGTCCTTTGACTCGAACACCTTCTGGGTGACGATCGAACCGTCGACGCCGGCGTTGGCGGCGATGGCCTTGAGCGGCGCCCACAGGGCGCGGCGGACGATGTCGACGCCGGTCTTCTGGTCGCCGCGGGCCTTCTTCTCTTCGCCGTCCAGCACGCGGGCCAGGGCGCGAAGCGGGGCCACGCCGCCGCCCGGCAGGATGCCCTCTTCGACGGCCGCCCGACAGGCATGCAGGGCGTCCTCGACGCGGGCCTTCTTTTCCTTCATCTCAACCTCGGTGGCCGCGCCGACCTTGATCTGCGCGACGCCGCCGGACAACTTGGCGAGGCGCTCTTCGAGTTTCTCGCGGTCATAGTCGCTGGTGGTCTTGGAGGCCTCGGTCTTGATCTGCTCGATGCGACCCTTGATGGTCGCCGGCGTGCCGTTGCCCTGAATGATGGTGGTGTTGTCCTTGTCGATGACCACGCGCTTGGCCTGGCCCAGTTGGTTGATGTCCATCGACTCCAACTTCATGCCGGTTTCCTCGAAGATCGGCTGGCCGCCGGTCATGATGGCGATGTCCTCGAGGATGGCCTTGCGGCGATCGCCAAAGCCCGGGGCCTTGACCGCGGCGACCTGCAGGGTGCCGCGCAACTTGTTCACGACGAGGGTCGCCAGGGCCTCGCCTTCGACGTCCTCGGCGATGATCAGCAGGCTGCGGCCGGCCTTCGCAATCTTCTCCAGAATCGGGATCATGTCCTTGACGCTGGAGATCTTCTTCTCCTGAATCAGGATGTAGGGCTTTTCGAGACGGACTTCCATGTCCTCGGGGACGTTGATGAAGTGGGGCGAGAGGTAGCCCTTGTCGAACTGGAAGCCCTCGACGACTTCGACAGTGGTCTCGATCGACTGGCCTTCTTCGACGGTGATGACGCCGTCCTTGCCGACCTTGTCCATGGCCTCGGCAATGCGCTTGCCGATTTCGGCGTCATGGTTGGCGGCGCAGGTGCCGACCTGGGCGACCTGCTTGTTGTCCTTGACCGGCTGGCTCATTCGGGCGTATTCGGTGGTGATGGCGTTCACGGCGAGGTCAATGCCGCGCTTGAGTTCCATCGAGTCGGCGCCGGCCGCGACGTTCTTGAGGCCCTCGTTGAAGATGGCCTCGACGTACACGGTCGCCGTGGTGGTGCCGTCGCCGGCGTCGCTGCTGGTCTTACTGGCGACTTCCTTCACCATCTGGGCGCCCATGTTCTCATAGGCGTCTTCCAGTTCAATCTCCTTGGCCACGGTCACGCCGTCCTTGGTGACGGTCGGGCTGCCGAAGCCCTTTTCCAGGACGACGTTTCGGCCGCAGGGGCCCAGGGTGCTCTTGACCGCCTTGGCCAGCATGTTCACGCCGCGGCGAATCGCCTCGCGTGCCTCGACATCAAATACAATCTTCTTGGCTGCCATGTCTTTATCTTCTCCGTTTATCCGACTTGGTTTGTTACTTTCTTTCACGCCGATCGGGCTGGGCCGATCCGTTGGGTCATATCATGGGTGTGTTGTCAGCGATCGCCCTCTTCCGGATCGCCTTCGATTCCGGTGAACGGCTCATCGTGCCAGACGGCGCCCTTCTGTTTGACCTGCAATTCGACGGTCTCCACCGAGGACGAATCGAGGAACACCACGTCATCCACGACTTCGGCGTCGTCAAACTGCGACACGCGTATCTCGATGCGAAATCCCGAGCCGTCCACGATGTTGTAGGCCAGGGGATGCAGGTGCATCGAGTCTTCGTTGCCCGGAAAGGTCAGGACCAGTCGCGCCGACGGTCCGAACTTCAATGCCTCGTCGAGCGCTGTCTGAAATAGGGTGGGTCGCATGCCATTCCGCCTCACATCCAACCTGGTGTCGGCGACTTCGCCGATTGACCGCGAAGTCCGTCCGTTACTCGATGGTGGCCAGAATGTCCGACTCATCCAGAATCAGGAATTCCTCGTTGTTGATCTTGACTTCGGTGCCGGCGTAACTGCTGAACAGCACCTCATCGCCCTTCTTGACCGTCAGGGCGGCGCGCTCGCCGGTGTCGAGCATCTTTCCATCGCCGACGGCCTGCACCCGGCCGCGCTTCGGCTTTTCCTTGGCGGCGTCCGGAAGAATGATGCCGCCGGCGGTCATGGCCTCGGCCTCGATTCGCTTCACCAGCACCTTGTCACCCAACGGTCGAACCTTCATCTTCGTCACCGACATCGATCTTGCTCCTTGCTTGTCCTGTGCTTCCACGTTCCTGCACGAATTTCACTCGCGGGCCGTCACGCCGAGGCCCGGTCAGTTCTCAAAGTCATTTCTGGGATAGTCAAAATTATAGACCTGTCGTCCCACGCGAAGCACCATGTCGGCGATTTTCGCGCAGCCTTCGCCCGCCTGCAGCACGCTGTACACGTTCAACTCCAGCGCGTCCCGCAGGATCCGCTGATCCGGCTCGCTGCACACCAGCAGGCACGGCTTGTCGATACCCGCGCGGCGGAGGCGACGAACCAGGGTCAGGCCGCCGTCGATGGTGGGCATGTCACCGTCCACCAGGGCCACATGAACGTTTCCGCTCATCGCCAGGCCCACCGCTTCATCCGCGCTGGCGGGCCAATGGAAGCCCACCGCCTGGGAACTCAGACGGTCCGCGAGGTCGGTGGCCCAGGGCGCCGCCCAACTGTTCGCCACCATCACTTCCAGTTGCCGAACCACGGTTGACTCCACGGATTTCCAGTCCGCGCCAACAACGCGCGCGGAACCGAACACTGTTCACAAGGCAACAGCCATGCCATCGCCTCGCGGCCGGGGAGGGAATTACTGATATGATTGCAAGTTCATTATTAAAAGGCGCTTGCGGTCATTCTGTGGTTGACTGATCTTGCCAATTGGCGGCGTCACCCCAGTCCTTTTTGGCAGGCGGGATGGGTTGGGCCAAGGCATCTCTGTCAATTTGGCACTCCCGCGATTCCGACTGGCGGACCGAGGGTGGCTTCGGCCAAGTCGTCGGATTCGATCTGCCGGCAAGCAGGGGCGACTACGTGGATAGAGTATGTCCGATTACTGAAGATCGGAGGCGATGCCCAGTCCGGGTCCGCGGCGCCTGGCTGCTTCTCAACCACGACATAGGCGACGCCGTAACGGGCGTTGAGATCGGCGGCACGATCCGCATTCATCTCGCGATAGCCCGCGATGGCATCCTCGATGGCGCGAATCGGCCGGCCGCACACCTCCGCCAACCGGGCGGCCCATCGCACCGTGTCCGCGGGCAGGATGGGCATGCATTTGTAGTCGATGACGGTGGCGCGCCGGGCATGAAGGCGGAATCCGGCCAGGTCCGGCGGGATGGCGAAAACCGCGTCGGCGGGCGTGTGTTCGCGACACCACGCGAACAATTCGGCCTGGGCCGGCGGGCTTGGTTCACGCATCACATCTTTGCGGTTCGCCGCGGCGCGCCCCATCCAGGCCAGTTGAATGGCCATGACGGCGGCAAGCCCCGCACGCGCGAGGTTGAAGCGCGGCAATCGAAATTGACCCGCAATGGCTTGCGGCGGGCGATGATGGAACAGAATGGCGACGGTGACCACGGAGAATGCGGCAAGGGTGTTGCGGCCGGCGCCCGCCAGGCCAATGAGGAGACAGACCGCCAGTCCGGCCGCGATGGCGTTCAGCATGGAGCGCCGAAGATCGCGGGCGGCACAATCGACAAACATCACGCCGGACGCGAATGCAATGGGCACGCCGGCGTACGCGCTCAGCCCGGAGGCGCGCAGCAAGATAAAGATGCACGTCGGTATCGCCAGCGCACGGATCCATGACCGCTCATTCGTTCGGTCGGGTATCAGCGCCGCGGCTGCGGCGACCTGCGCGGCCAGAATGGCGATGAGAAGAATGCGGTAGGGCAGGAGCATCGCCATCAGGTTCCATTCGAAAACAAGTGTTAGGAGGACGCCGAGCAGGCTGATCAGCAGCACGAATCCGGCAAGCGTTCGCTCAACCGGCAGCAGCGATCGGGCGCGGCCACGGACCGCAAGCGCGGCGACTCCTGCGGCGAGGACGCAGGCCGTGCGGATCCACTGTTCGGCGGGCCAGGTGCGCGGCCGCGAGTGGTACGGCATATAGACATCATGCAGGATTTTGCCGGCCTGTGCGGTCCACGGCAGTTGATCGGGACCGTGCGCCGCGAAGAAGAAGGGCAGGTGCATGGCGGCAACGATGGCGCCGACCGCGATGAACTCGGCGGCATGACGCCGGCCGAGGGTTTGAAAATGCAGGAGCACGACGGTTGCAATGAGCAGTTCGACCCAGATGGCGTAGCCGATGTGGAACACGCCGGCCGTCGCGAGCGCCAGGGCCGCGGCGCGCCATCGCCGGCGGGCCAGCAGGATCATGCCGCCAAGGAGGCCGACCGCTCCGACGGTGGAGGGTTGAAAGTAACTGGTGAGAATCGAGACCAGGGCGATCGGCGAGCGCGGAGAGCCGAGGAGAATGATCAGGGTCACGGTGGTCACCAGCAGCGGCATGCGATGCAGGCGGCGGGCGATTGCGTGGACACAGACGGCAAAAATAGACGCGCAGATGAGGTTCAACGCGCCCAGCGCGATGTGCGGCGGGATGGTGCGGGTCACGCTGCCCAGAAGCGCCGTGAACAGGACATGATGCGGCCGGGTCTCGACCGTGAACCAATCGCGGGAGAGAAAGTCGGGGTCGGCGGCGTGGAGCCCGTGCAGCAGGTACTGCTGGAGATTGCCTCCGCCGTAGCCGATGCCGTTGGCCGCAGCGAATACGAGGGCCGTCAACAATAGCGGCAGCCAACTGAATCGGCTCGCGGTCTGAGCGGTCATGACTTGATGGCCAGCACCGCCTGATTGACGCACCAGGGGCCGAGTACGTCGCCAAACGCATCCAATCGTCGCAGGACGGGTTGGAGCGCCTTGACCTGGAACGGGAATAGATGAATGCCGCGCATGGTTTGAATCGACGCGCCGTTTTCGGTGAACCAGGTGCGCAAGTCGTTCCACGACGGCCAGTTTTCGAGTCCCTCGTAGGGGCGCAGTTTCAGGAAGTTCGCGATCGTGCAGGCCCAGTGCCACTTGCTGTTGGGGCAGGTCAAGGCAATCATGCCGCCCGGTTTGCAGACCCGGATCAGTTCGGCAACGGCGCGGCGCGGGTCGGTGGTGTGCTCGATGCACTCGGATGAGACCACGATGTCAAAGGCGTCCTCCTCAAACTGGAGGTTCAGTACATCGCCGACAACTGTCTTTGCATTGCACTTGAGCGAGACCTGCTCCAGGAGGCGCGGCCCGATGTCCAGCGCCGTCACCCGCGCACCGCGTGCGCAGGCCGCCGCGCTGAACCAGCCGGTGCCGCAGCCGGCATCGAGCAGCGAGCGCCCCTTGAGGTCATATGCGCCCAGCAGGACGTCGTAGATGGTGTCGATCCGCCGGTGGACGTCATAGCGGTTCATGATGTCGTCGAAGCGATCGGCGATGGTGTCATAGAACAACTCAATCGCCGCGACATCGCGGGTGATGGCGGGCGGCTCAGCCAACGACACGGCGGAGGGGCCATCGCGGAAGGTCAGTGGCGCGACGACCGACGGCGTTGCGGCCGAGTCGCGGGTGACGCGCGCGGTGACGGTTTTTCGCGGCGTGCCCAGAATGGCATCGCGGGCTGCGGCGCGAACATACTCCTCGCTGTCACCGCGCAGCCGCCGGCGGATTCGCATGGAGTCGGATTCTTGTGTGTGCGAGTCGGATGTAACGACGGGCATCGGGTGACCCTCCATGATCGTCGCCCCGGTATTGGGACGAACACAGCCCGTCGTTCTATCGGTCCGCGATGGACGTACATGCAGGTTCGCCGGCGCGGATTGACCGAAAATCACAGCGACGTGCCGGGTTGGGTCCAATAATTTGGACCAGCAACCTCTACAGAGTGGCAGTGCTTTGCTACAATCCCCGGCGTTCGGCCATTCCCCGCCGATTCGGAGAACGAGACGCATGCTGATCGAGACCAAACTGGCCCTGGAATTTGAGCGGGACCACGTTCAGGAAGCACTGATTTGCGAAATGGCACGGCGCTGTCCCGGCGTCGTGTTCAATATCGACGCACTGTCTGTCGGACAGGTCGAGGCGGCCATGACCATCTCCCTGGTCGGCGAGCCTCCGGACGTCCGTGCCGCGGAGGAGTACTTCAAGTCGCTGAATGTCGGGATGCGCGTGCTGTCGTCGGACCGATTCAAGGGAACCATGCCCAGTGTTCCGGTTCGCGGCGCGCGCGCCGATGCCAATCAGCCGACCGTTCAGCGCAAGATCTGGCTGACGATCATCGGTTCGCGACGGCGACAACCGTATCTTTGGGTGTTGTCCCGCCGTTTCGCGGTCACTTACAGCCTGATGCAGAGCACCACGGGTGACCCGGTGAGCATCGTGTCACTGCTGATGACCGGTTCCAAGGCCGAGGTCGATGGTGCGATTGCCTATTTGCGCGATCAGGGCATCGGCGTCGAGAACGGTGAAGTGCCGCAGGCGGCGGGCTACTCGCCGAGCGCGTAACGGATATCGATGAGCCCGCGCGCAGGATGCTGGGGTGCCATGCCGGCGCCTTTTCGTCGCCATGCTGGTCGACGGCTGGAGAGCGCCCGATGAAGGAACAACTCCGCCAGGTGGGTTCGAGCGCCGCGATCACGGCGCTCATCATGCTGGTGGTGGGCTTCGGGCTGGCCCTCAAGGGCATTTCTTCCAATCAGACATACAACGTCGCGGTGGCGACAACGACGTGGGCCATGCGGATCGGCGGGCTTGGCATGGTCGCCGCGGCCGTGGTCTGCTTTGCCGGAGTTCGCGAAGGCCTGTTGCTGGACGCCATCGTCGGGATGGGGGCGGGGATGCTGATTGCCGTTGCGTCGGCCACCTGCATCGTGCTGGGCAGCGGCATCGATATTCGCGATCTGGTATTTTGCATCGTCGGGCTGGGCGCCGCGGGGGCGGCGCGCCGTTCATGGGCACTTTATCGATCCATGCCATCGAAATCGGGGGACGGCTCGCTCGTCGCAGGCTTGTTCCGCGGCAGATCGTCTAGATCCGCCGCGCCCGTGGTTTCGCCGGAGCCCGAACCGATCCACCCCGCGAGCGTTCGCCCGGCCTCGCTCGCATCTGAAACGCCGCCGCCCGGAGGCTATCTCGCGGCCCTCGCTCGCGAAGACGAGCGCCCGGACCGTGCGGACCATGAATGAGACACGGGTCGCGTTTTTCGGTGGAGCAGGAATACAGGTTCATCTCCGACCTCAAATCTGAAATCTCAGATTTGAGATTTGAGACTTGAGATTTGAGATTTGAGATTTCGAACTTGAGATTTTAAACTTGTGATTTCGAATTTCAAATTTCAGATTTGAGGATTGAGGCGTGTGATTCGACTTTGAGATCTCAAGCGTTGGTCGCAAACCAGGAAACCCGATTGGCGATGAATCCAGATCCGTCTCGTTACAACCGGCAAGCCCTCGTGCCCGCCATTGGCGAGGCCGGTCAGGCGGCGCTTGCGTCTGCTCGGGCGGTGGTGATCGGGTGCGGGGCGCTGGGGACGCACCTGGCCGACGCATTGGTCCGCGGCGGGCTTGGTTTTTTGCGCATTGTCGATCGCGATTACGTCGAACTGAACAATTTGCAGCGGCAGATCCTCTTTGACGAGGCGGACGCCGCCGAGGGCGTGCCCAAGGCGATTGCCGCCGCCCGACGACTCGCCACGATCAACTCAACCGTTGTGGTTGATCCGGTCGTCGCCGACGTGACGCCGGCCAACATCGAGTCATTTGTCAAAGACACCCAACTCATCCTCGATGCCACGGACAATTTCGAGATACGCTTTCTCATCAACGACGCCGCAGTCAAGAACAACCTGCCCTGGGTGTACGGCGCATGCGTCGGGGTCAGCGGCATGGTCATGACCATCGTGCCCGGAGTCACGCCGTGTCTGCGTTGCGTCTGGGACGAGCCGCCGCCGCCGGGCATGAATCCGACCTGCGATACGGCGGGCATTCTCGCGCCGGCCGCGAGCGTCGTGGCGGCGATGCAGACCGTGGAAGCCCTGAAGGTCCTCACCGGCCGGCCGGAGGCAATCCGTCCGCGACTGATGCAGATCGATGTGTGGACGGGTCGGGTGGACGCCTTTGACTGTGGCCAGCCGGGGGCCGGAGGGACTTGCCGATGTTGCGCGCAGCGCAAATTTGACCACCTCGACGCAGGTCATGCCGGTCGGACGGCGTCGCTCTGCGGGCGGGATGCCGTGCAGATCCCGTCGCCCGGACCGGTTCGACTCGATTTCGCAAGAATCGCCGACGCGGTGCGGCCCGTGGCGAAGTCCGCCCCGACGTGGAACCGATACTTACTCAGGTTCGACGTGGATGAATATCAGATCACCGTCTTCGCCGACGGGCGGGCTATTATCAAGGGGACGCACGAGCCGGACGTCGCGAGGACACTCTATGCACGCTACATCGGGGCCTGACCACGTGGGAATTTCATCCGAATCCGCCGGACGCGCGGGTCCGGTTGGCACGAGGCCGTTGATCTTGACGACCGTCGCATTGATGGCGGCAGGTCTCCTGCTGGGCGGCTGTGCCGAGTTCGTCCATATGGGACGCATGAACGACCGCGAATACGCCAGCGCGGTGGCCGGCGTGAAGATCGAACAGCAGCAGGAGGATGGGAGTTGGCGGAAGATCGGCGAGACCGATGGCAGCGGGAAATGGTGGATCCTCAAGTCCGAGTACCAGGGTGGCGGCAGAATTCGACTTTCAAAGAAGGGCTACGGCACCCAGGTCATGACCGACAATGAGTTCATGCAGGCGTCGAGCATGCTGATGTCCCCGGAGAGCGTGGACGAGTCTGATACGAATTCGCCCTGGCGCTAATCGACGCGGGACAGTTTTCTCCGGCCGATCGGGCCGGACCTTTCGCCGAGGGGGGAGTCGCAACCCATGCCCAGTCTGGAAACCCTGGTGACCGTCGGGATCGTTGCCGCAGGGGTGCTCGCCCTGCTGCACATCCTGTCGACCGCACGCGCCGGCGTCGTGCTCGCCCATCAACTCCGGTATGAGGAAGCCACTCATCCCGTCAAGCCTGATGATGGCGCTCAGGACACCGACAAGCGGCCTTCGGCCGAGCCGATCAGCGTCGGCTGATCGTGCTCAAGGCGGACGGTTTGATCATCTAAACCCTTCCGCCATCGATTCTTGCGTTCACCCCGCGTTGACAGACACCCCGAATTCCCGCTAGACTGGTTGTGGAGTGGCGGACGCGTTGCCGGGTGGTCCGCCCTGGAATGCGATCCTATGTCCACCACGATACCTCCACGTTTCAATGACGTCCGCCAGATCGCCCAGTGGGGCCTGGTCGTCGCACTGATTGCGGCCGCCGGGATGCTGCTGGTCGGGCTGACACTCGCCTTCGGCGGTTCCGTCGGCATCATGGATCACCGGCTGATCGGGGTCATCATCATAGCGGCCGCGGCCGTGGTGATTGCCGCATGCCTGGCCATCTGGGGCCTGGTACGGCTCTTCATCAAAATGGAGGCCAACAGTTACCGCACCCACGACGTGCTGCGCGACATGCTGGTCCGCGTCGAGGAGAATGGCCGGGCGCTATCGGTGATTGCTGAAAACGTGCAGTTGTCCGAAGCGGCGCGAAGCATCAGTCACCGCTCGAAGGAGCGCACGGTCCTGCGATTGGCGATCAACGATGAGATCATTCGCGGCGACTGGGAGGCGGCCTATTCGCTGGTCGAGCAGTTGGAGGCGCGGTACGGCTACAAGAATGAAGCCATTCGACTGCGTGCCGAGGTCGACCAGTCCCGCAAACTCAGCCAGGAGCGAAAACTGCACGAGGCCATCGAGGCCGTGACGGCCCACATGGAGGCCCACGACTGGGACCGCGCCCGCCGCGAGATGGACGCCCTGCTGGTGGCCGAGCCGGACAACGCGGAAGTGCGCGGCCTGCCCAAACTGTTTGCCCGCAAGCGGGATGAACACAAGCGTCGATTGCTGAAGGCCTGGGATGAGTCGGTGCAGCGCAATGAGATCGATCGCGGCATCACCGTCCTGAAGGAACTGGATCAGTACCTTACTCCCAACGAAGCCGCCGCCCTCGAGGAATCGGCCCGCGGCGTGTTCCGCGCCCGGTTGCACAACCTCGGCGTGCAGTTCTCCATTGCCGTGACCGAGCGCAACTGGCACGAGGCCCTGCGCATCGCCCAGCAGATCAACGACGAGTTTCCCAATTCGCGCATGGCTCAGGAGGTGCGCGACCGGGTTCACATTCTCAACAAGCGCGCCGCCGAAGGCTCGGACGAGGCCATCGGTGTCGGCGTCGGAACTGCGTAGCGTCTCCCCGGGTTGAACTTCACAATTACCGAGCCCGCAGCATCCGCAAAGAGTATGCGGTTGAATGACGGTGCACTTGTTGCGCCCATGGACTCCGCGCGGAAGGCGCCTTGCCAGCACTTTGGACCGGGGGACCTGACGTCACCTGTTACGCCTGCGTCTTCCGCCGTTCGATTCCCTTTCCGATGAAAAGGCCGATCTCGAACAGCGCGATCATCGGCACGGCCAGCATCAGCATGGTGGTGACATCCGGGGTCGGCGTCAGGATGGCCGCGAGAATAAAGACGCCCAGTATGATGTACTTCCGCGCGGCGGACAGCGCGGCCGCGGTCAAGATGTTCACTGCGATCAGAAATACAACCACGATCGGAATCTGAAAGCCCAGGCCGAACGCCAGCGACAGGTCGGTCACGAAGCCCAGATACTCTGAGATGGAGAATAGGGGGGTGACGAACTGTCGGCCGGCGGCGGGTTGCATCGAGATGGAGTACCGCTGTCCATCGGCGACGACGGAAAACTCCCGTGACTGGCGATTGAACCACGACTGGCCATGCACCGGGTTGATCGGATCGCGGTCGACGATGGAAACCGACGGAGCGGACGGCGCGTCGGCCGGCGCGGAGGCCGACGTCGGGCGGCTGCGCAGGAAATCATAGAGCCAGTTGTCGCTGGTGTTGGGCAGGGGGAACCAACTGGATACGCCGATCAGAAACTTCATCAAGCCGACCAGCACGATGGTGATCATGAAGGACGCGCCGACCACGAAAAGGCCGATCGACACCGGGGCGAAGCGGGAGATCAATTTGCGCTCGTGCGGATAGAGTCCGACCGCGATGAACTGCCAGATCTGGTAGAGGGCCCACGGCGCGGCGATGACCAGCCCGAATTGAAAGCAGATTTTGAAGTACTCAATGAACGATTCGGTCGGGTTCAACTGCACCAGCCGCGGATCGAACCCCTCGTCCTGCATGGCGACGAAGTAGGGCGTGGTCAGCAGGGCGATGATGTGGTCGCCGAACTTGAGGCAGAGCACGGTGGCGACGACCAGGCCGACCAGCGCGTAGATGATCCGCCGGCGCAGTTCTTCGAGGTGATCGCCGAAGGACATCCGCGTCTCGTCGAACGGTTCAATCTGCTTCTGAGTCGTCTCGTCGGCCATGGGTTTTGCGCAATCGCGGGTGTCGGTGGTTCGGCACGCGAAGAGTGTATCGGAATTATGGGCCCGCCGATTTGCAAACGCCTTCGCGTCGCGGGTTGCGTCTGATAGAGTGAGCCTCCATGCCCTCATACGACGCCATCGTCATCGGTCTGGGCGGCATGGGCAGTGCCGCGGCCTATCACCTTGCGCGGCGCGGCCTGCACGTGCTGGGTCTGGATCAATTCACGCCCTGTCACGATCGCGGCAGTTCGCACGGCGAGACGCGCATCATCCGCAAGGCCTACTTCGAGCATCCCGATTACGTCCCGCTGCTGATTCGGGCATATGCATTGTGGGATGAGATCGCGGAGGCCTCCGAGCGGCGCCTGTTCGAACGATGTGGACTGCTGCTGGCCGGACCGCCCGATGGCGCGGTGATCCCTGGTCTCTATCGGGCCGCCGCGGCGCATGGGCTTCCGCTCGAAACGCTCGACGCAGCGGAGCGGACGCGCCGTTTCCCGATGTTCAACTTCCCGGCCGATCGTTACGCCTGTGTGTTTGAGGCGGACGCCGGGTATTTGCACGTTGAGACGTGTCAACGTGCATACCAGGAGGCCGCTGAACGACTGGGGGCGCACCTTCGCTGGCAGTCGCGCGTTCTGGAATGGTCGGCGGATTCCGCGGGTGCCCGCGTGAAGACCGATGTCGGCGACTTTGACGCGGCGCGGCTGGTGGTCTGCGGCGGAGCCTGGAGCGAGCGGTTGCTGCAGGACCTTCACTTACCATTGACGGTGCGTCGCAAGGTCCAATTCTGGTTCAGGACGCGGGATGATCGGCATGAGCCGGCGGCGCGATCACCGGTCTTCGGCGTGGAGACCGAGAGCGGGTTTTTCTACGGCTTTCCCGCGATTTCACCGGGCGTCATCAAGGTGGCCCACCACACCGGCGGCGACGCGGTGGCCGATCCGCGCGCGGTCGATCGCGGCGTGCGACCGTCCGATGTCGAACCGGTGCGGGGTTTCCTGGCGGAGCATCTGCCCGGGGTCAGCAGCGAGGTCGCGCGAAGCAGCATCTGCCTGTACACGATGACGCCGGATGAGCACTTTATTCTCGACGTGCATCCGGTTCATTCAACCGTCGCTTTCGCCGCCGGGTTCTCCGGGCACGGCTTCAAGTTCGCGTCGCTCGTCGGGGAAGTGGTGGCCGATCTGGCGCAAGCGGGCCGGACGAATCAGCCGGTCGGGTTTCTGGGGTTGTCTCGTTTCATGCGCCCGTGAATTGACCGTGCACATCTTATGTCGCAGTTGCACCTCGAATCAGGGCTTGGGCGCGGCCCTGTAGCGGACGACCTGCACCTGTTCGAGCGTCACCAGGCCGTCGCCCATCATATTGTCGATGTGCGACATCAGCAGGTCGATCTTGTCGCGCGTGTCGATGATCTCGATGACGATCGGCAGATCCTCCGACAGGCGGAGAATCTTCGCGGTGTGCAGGCGGCTGCTCGCGCCGAAGCCCATGGGGCCGCGCAGGACGGTCGCGCCGGCGATTTGCAGTTTGCGGGCGGTCAGGACAATTGCCTCGTAGAGCGGCGTGCCCTGCCAGCGATCGCTCTCGCCGATATAGACGCACAGTCGCCAGGCTTCCTCGGGCAGGTGCATGACTTAGACTCCCATCGACTTTCGGGTCGCGGCATAGGCCAGCCAGGCGGCGGTGAGGCAGAGTGCGTTGCTGAGTATCACGCTGCCGGCCGCGCGGGCGATTTCACCGTCCAGGGCGAGTTTCAGGGTCTCGAATGCAAACGAGGAATAGGTGGTGAACCCGCCCAAAACGCCGATCATCAGGAACAGCCGATACTCCGGTCGAAGCAGGACGCGTCCGTCCAGTGCGGCGCCGAGCATGCCGATCGCGGCGCAGCCGAGCACGTTGACGGCCAGCGTGCCCAAAGGAAAAACTCCCGGCGTGCGACCCTGCACCCAGCCGCCGAGGGTGTAGCGGGCGACCGAGCCGATGCCGCCGCCGACAAAGATGAGCAGGAACTTTTCCAAAGGCGAATCCCGTTGACCATTCATGTTAGCCATTATTCGGCGAACGACACAGGTCACGGCCGCGACGGGCGATCGCTTCCAATGAAGTCATGACCCGCTCGTGACAGCACAGCCGCGCCGAATACCACGACTCGCGGCCGGAACCTTTCGACCGCATGATCTCAACCAGCGCGGCTTTGTCGCGGTCCGACCATCGGCCAAGGTCGTCGATCAGCCCGAAGAGTGGGGCAAGGCGCTCAAATGACGTTCGCTCAGCCGCCGGCCACCGCGTCATATCTGCGATATCGAGTTGGCGGCTCAAATGACGAAGTGAAAATCGGATCGCGGCCTGGGCGTCGCCGCGGAATCGGCGGCCGATCCAGTCGGTGACGGCCAGCGAGAGATCGCCCAGCGCGAACACGGGGCGCGGCTCGGTCTTTGGGTCGGTGAAGACCAATTCCAGCGGCGACGTCGCGAGTCTGCGCAATACCGATGCCGGCGAGCGATAGGTGCGATCGGCCCGCACCTTCGCGTGCTCCGCCTCGGCAAGCCGGGCGATTCGTGCTTCGCTCGGACGAAATCCGAGGCGGTGATAGAACCAAAACGCGCCGCTTTGAATGGCCTCGGGGTTGCCGGCCCCGAATTGAAAGGGATCCACGGTCATGCGCCGGGCGCGGAAGAGATTGCGATAGACGCGAAGTATCTGCGTGAAGACAAAAGAAGATTCCCCGCCGCGAAAGGTCTCAAACAGGTTGACGCCCACTTCGCAGCGGTCGAGGAAGACCCAGCCGCCGCCGTACGCAATCGGCACGCCGTTGCGCGCTGCGATGTAACCGAAGTAACTCTCGATGGGCAATCTGCGGTTCGGCGTCATGCCGAAGACGGCGACGTCCACGCCGCGCTCCAGTTGAAACAGCCACGCCTCGCGCGGATTTGCATAGGTGATCGGGTCGGTTTCGCGCTGCCGCACCGCGAGCGTGGCGCGACAGACGTCGAGCAGCGCGGCGGCGTCGCGCATCGGCAGCGTGCGGCGATGGGGCAATGGCCGCGCCATGCACTCGGCCGCGTCAAACGACCCCAGGGGGTGGCCGCGCTGGAAGAATGTGGGTCGACGGGGAAACCGGGCGAAGGTTCGCGAGGCAATGGGGTCGTCCAGCCGGTGGCGCAGACGAATGTCGAGCGAGTCGAAGGCGCGATCCAGCAGCGCCGGTTGCGAACACTTCCTGCGGATGGCGCGAATCAACCAGGCGGCCTGCGTCGAAACGCGCGGGGGCGGTGATGGTTTGCCGCGCCGTCGGCCTGCCCCGGTCGCGAGGTCCATCCATGTCTGAAGCGTGAGACGGTCATCGAGAATCCCGTCGTGCTCGACCGACGCGGTCACGCCAGGGAGGAAATCGCATAGGTCAGCGCCGACGCTGCCGTCCTGCCAGTCGAGCGATACCCCGTCGGGAAAGCGATGGGTCAGCCATTCGGCGAGGTCGATGCTGAATGCGGCGGTCGTGGTCGTGTGGGCGAGGCCGGAGTCGTTCAGAGCGGCGACCCAGGCCGGCGGCGGATCGGTCGCCGCGGCACGATGAATGGCCCGGGCGACACCGTCCAGCACACGTCCTGCCGCTGCGAGTTCCCGCGGGTCGTGAGGGTAGGCGGCGGCGAAAAGCGCCAGTTCATGGGCGCGCGTGCAATCGTCCGCATCGGTCCACTTTGCCTGAGCCAGTTGACCGAGCAGCACGATGCGCCGCCCGACGGACGCGTCGTCGAACGCGAGGCGCAGTGGCTCCAGTTCCGCAATGACTCGACTGACGGACATGACGTCCTCGCAATGTGACAAGTGCGGAGTTTAAGGGCAACGCGTCTGCGATTCGACCGCGGTATTTGCCGCACGCAGCAAGCGAGCTGGTGTGCCACGGGCAAGCTCACTGCCCGTGCGAACGTGAGTGATCGCAATACCCTGCCGATGTCCTCAACGCAGTGGCACGCCTCCCGGTCACTCGTACAATGGACGTTTGCCCCGTCCGCCGCGGCCCTTCGCTGTCGGCTTGTCCGTAGCATGGAACCGACCCGTTGAACATCCTCTCGGTCGTTAGCCTTCGAAAGTCCTACGGCCGCGTGGAGGCGGTGCGCGAGGTGAGCTTCTCCATAGATGCCGGCGAGATCTTCGGTCTGCTCGGGCCGAACGGGGCGGGAAAATCGACGACGATCAACATTATTTCGACCCTGCTGACCGCCGACGCGGGGCAGGTCGTTCTGTGCGGCGACGCCGGGCTCTCGGCGATTCAGCGCCGGCGGCTCATCGGCTATGTGCCGCAGGAGATCAGCCTGGCCGAGCGGATGACCGCGCGGGAAAACCTGTCGCTGGTGGGGCGGTTGTACGATCTGTCCGGGGCGACGCTCAAGACGCGGGTCGATACCATGCTGACCGCCGTCGGTCTGACCGAACGGGCGGATGACATCGTGAGCACCTTCTCGGGCGGCATGAAGCGCCGGCTGAACATCGCCGCCGGTCTGCTGCATGAGCCGAAGCTGGTGCTGCTGGATGAGCCCACCGCCGGTGTCGATCCGCAATCCCGGGCGTACATTTTTGAGATTGTCGAGCGGCTGGCGGCGGAGGGGCGGGCGGTTCTTTACACCACCCATTACATGGAAGAGGCCGAGCGGCTCTGCGGACGCATCGGCATCGTTGATCACGGAAAAATCCTTGCGATGGGCACGCTTGGCGAACTTGTGCAGCGCGTGGGAGCGAACCGGGAGTTGATCCTCGAATCGGCGGGCCTTTCGATGCCGCTGGCGGAGGCCCTCGCCGCGAAACTGGGGCGAGCGTCGTTTGTATTGGAAGACGGCATGCTTCGGATCTCGCTGGCGTCCGCGGAACATGCATTGCTGTCGGCGGTTCGCGCTGCCGATGAACTGGGTCTGAAGCCCAAGTCGATCCGCGTGAATGAGCCGACGCTGGAGACGGTGTTTTTGTCGCTGACGGGGCGTGCGCTGCGGGATTGATGTGGGGGGGTGATGGGAATGAAGTGCGTTGAATCAAGAATGAAGAATGAAGAATGAAGAATGAAGAATGAAGAATGTAGAATGTAGAATGGAGAAATCGGCCAAAGAAACTTCTTTTGTGTGTGCTGCTGGCGGCTGTTCGCCAGGGCGAATGCGAGGGTGGTGCTCATTTTGAGTGCTGCTGTAGAATATGAGATCGCTCAAGATTATCTGGCTGATTTCTTGGAAGGAACTGCGGGTGCTCTTGCGCTCGCGGTCCACGATGCTCGTCATCTTCCTCCCCGGCATTGTGTTGTATGCCACCTTCGCCGCCATTTTCGCGGGTCCCGCCGGCCGGCCCTTCCGCGCCGGACTGGTCGATCTCGATGACTCGCCCGGTTCGCATCAACTGGTGGAGGCCCTTCGCGCCAACAATGTCAAAGTCACGACCACTGAGACCGGCGAGCCCGACGGCCCGCCGCTCACCGTTGAAAGCGCCAAGCGTCTCATTCGCAAGCAGGGCAAGTTTCGCGTCGCGTTGGTCATTCCCAAGGGCTTCGGTGAGGCGCCGGATACGCTGTCGGGCGACCGGCACATGGGCGTCGAGCTGTATTTCGACGAGACCCAGAAATTCGAATCTGAAACCATGATCGGCATGCTGCAGATGGCCGCCGGTCGCCGGTTGATGGAGACCGGCGCGAACCTGTTCGGTCGCCGGGCATCCACCCAGACGACGCAATCCGCCGATGGTGAGAAGAAGCCCGACTGGATGCTGGTTCACGTCAATTCGATCGGCGTCGGCGACATCGGCCACGGCCCGATCCATGCCGAGCACGTGTTCCTCGCGGGCCTCGTGCCGATGTTCGTGCTGTTCAGCGCGTCCAACGGCGCACGCAATCTGCTGGCCGAAATGGGCAGCGGGTCGATTCGTCGCCTGCTGGCCGCGCCGATCTGGCCGGCGCACGTGCTGCTGGGCACGATGGCCTATGGCGTCATTCTGTCATTATTTCAGTGTTACGCCATGTATTTCTTCGCATGGCTGGTCTTCGACGTGCAGATCTGGCAGATGACCGCTGGCCTGTTCGTCCTCAGCCTGGCCACGTGCCTGGCCACGACCGGCTTCGGCATGCTCATGGGGGCCTACTGCCGCACGGCCGAGCAGCTCGACGCGATCGGCACGGTCATCATCCTGGCGATGAGCGCCGTCGGTGGCAGCATGGTGCCGCGGTGGATCATGCCGGAGTGGATGCTGCCCTGGGGCAAGCTGACCATCAATGGCTGGGCGTATGACGGCTTCATCGCACTGGTGCGCAACGAGGGCCTGCGCGGCATCCTCGAGGAGAGCCTCGTGCTGACGGCGATCGCCATCGGCTGTGCGATTCTGGGAAGCGTGCTCATGTCCAGGCGGCTGCGGTTCGAACCGGGGCGGTAGGGGGGCGTTGTCGGTTTTCAGTTATCAGTTTTCCGTTGTCAGTCGTTCATGAGTCGGAATGTGCGTGCCACCGCTCTGTGAGCGGTGCGAATGCGAGCGGGCTTCGAATTGGAATGATGCAACGCCGCATGCACGGCGCATCTGGCGTAAGCACTGCTCACAGAGCAGTGGCACCCTTTTTTTTTGCGAGCGACTCGCGATTTCTGCGTGCCACCGCTCTGTGAGCGGTGCGAATGCGAGCAGGCTTCGAATTGGAATGATGCAACGCCGCATGCACGGCGCATTTGGCATAAACACTGCTCACAGAGCAGTGGCACCCACTTTTTTGGGCCAGCGACTTGCGATTTCTGCGTGCCACCGCTCTGTGAGCGGTGCGAATGGGAGGAGGCTTCGAATGGGGATGATGCAACGCCGCATGCACGGCGCATCTGGCGTAAACACTGCTCACAGAGCAGTGGCACCCTGCCCTTTGCAAGGGTTGTTCCAGGGGCCTATTGTTTTTGTGTGCCACCGCTCTGTGAGCGGTGCGAAAGCGAGTAACCGTCGATATTGATGTTTGCTCAACCCGTGTATCATCTTTTGTCATGGACACGCCTATTCGCAAGACGCGAAAGTCCTGGGACGAAGCCGGCCATGCGCACTTTCTGACGTACTCATGCCATCAGCGGCTGCCATTGTTGTGCAAGGACCGTTCTCGACAGTGGGTCGTGGATGCGCTCCGCGACGTGCGAATTCGTTTCGATGTCGCGATCTGGGCCTATGTCATCATGCCGGAGCATGTCCATGCGCTCGTGCTTCCGCGCCGCGCGAATTACGAGATGCGCGTGCTGCATGCCGCGATCAAACGACCTGTGTCGAAGGAAGCCAAGTCATTTCTCGTTGAGGCAAATCAACTTGATTGGATCGAGCGATTGACGGTACGGATGCCGAGTCGCAGCGTGTTCCGGTTCTGGGAACCCGGGGGCGGATACGATCACAATGTCTTTCGCGAGCGGACGGTCCCTGATGTCATCGACTACATTCACGCAAATCCGGTCCGACGCGGATTGGTCGAGCGGCCGCGCGATTGGAAATGGTCCAGTGCGCGATTCTGGGAGGGTGATCGCGAAGTACCGCTCATGATGGATGAGCCGTACGTCTAATTTTGAACACGAACGATCACGGTGTGTGCCACCTCTCTGTGAGCGGTGCGAATGCGAGCAGGCTTCGAATGGGGATGGTGCAACGCCGCATGCATGGTGCATCTGGCGTAAACACTGCTCACAGAGCAGTGGCACCCGGCCATATGCATGATTTGAACTACGAAGTCTCTCGTTGCGTGCCACCGCTCTGTGAGAGGTGCGAACGCGCGTGGGCTCAGGGTTGGGATTATGCCACGCCGCATAAGCAGAGCATCTGGCGTAAACACTGCTCACAGAGCAGTGGCACACAGAGGTCTATCACGATTTGAGAATGACTTGATCAATCATGCCGCAGCGCTTCAATCGGATTCAGCGCCGCCGCGCGCCTCGCCGGCAGCAATCCGAACAGCACGCCGACGCCGGCGCTGAAGACGAAGGCGATCACGATGATCAGCGGGCTCATCAGCGGTTCGACGCCGATGGCCTGCGAGATGGCCGTCGCGCCGCCGACGCCCATGGCGATGCCCACCGCGCCGCCGGCGCTGCTGATGACGCCTGCCTCAATTAGAAACTGGCGGTTGATCGCCCGGCTGCTGGCCCCGATCGCCATGCGGATGCCGATTTCGCGCGTCCGTTCGGTGACGGCGACGAGCATGATGTTCATGATGCCCACGCCGCCAACCATGAGGCTGACCAGCGCGAGAAAGAACATCAGCAGCGTCATCTGATTGCTGATGGTGCGGGCCTGTTCCTCTTTTTCCTTGAGCGTGGCGACCTGAAAGTCGTCCTTTTCGCCCTCGGCGATCTTGTGTCGCTGGCGGAGCAGTTCCTTGATCTGCACGACGGCCTCCTCGACCTGTCCGTCGCTCTTGGCCGAGCAGAGCATGCCGGCGGGCTCGCGGATGCCGAGCAGGTCGCGCAGCAGGATGGAAATGGGCACGATGACGGTGTTGTCTTCATCCTGGCCGAGCGGGTTGAGCCCCTTGGGCTCCAGCACGCCGACGACCTTGAAGGAGAGCGCGCCGATCCGCACGGTGCGGTTGATCGGGCTGCGATCGCCGAACAGTTCGCGCTGGGCGGTCTGGCCGATGAGGCAGACGCGGCGGGGCAGGGCGACGTCCAGCGGCTCGAGGTCGCGGCCCTCGCTGACGCCCCAGTTGCGGACGGCGGTGTAGGAGGCGTCGACGCCGGTGATGGGCACGTTGTAGTTATTGGTTTCGCTGACGACCTGCATGGGCAACTGGTGGCTGGCGCAGGCGTAGAGCACGGCGTCGCACTCGGCCTCGATGGCGGCGGCGTCGGCCCGGGTGATGTTGCTGCTGGCCAGGGTGGCGCCGCGCACGCCGCCGGCGCTCTTCACGTCCTGCGACAGGACGAAGATCATGTTTTTGCCGGCCTTGCGGATGTCGCCGATGAGGGCCTCTTTCACGCCCTGCACGACGGTCACGCAGATGATGACCACGGCGACGCCCATGATGATGCCGATCATGGTCAGGAAGCTGCGCAGCTTGTGCCGCCACAGCTCGCGCAGGCCCATTTTGAAGCACTCGATCCAGAGGGCGAGCATCAGAGGGCCCCCGCAATAAACGGCAAATGTAGAATGTAGAATGGAGAATGTAGAAAAGAGGCGATGCCACGCGAGGTTTCGCGCGAGTCATCATTTTTATTTCTACATTCTGCATTCTTCATTCTACATTTTTCCCGATTCGCAATTCACGTCGACCCCGCCGGCCTCGCCGCCGATAGCGCCCGCACATCGGGCACTTCCGGCCCGCCGCACCGTGGCGTCGGCTGGTCGTGGATGATCTCACCGTCGCGGAGCACGATCACCCGCTCGGTGAACGAGGCCACGCCGGGGTCGTGGGTCACGAGGATGATCGTCAGCCCCTGCTCCGCATGTAATTTGACCAGCGTATTCATGATCTCGGCGCTGGTGTGGCTGTCGAGGTTGCCGGTCGGCTCGTCGGCCAGCAGGACGCGGGGGTTGTTGACCAGGCTGCGCGCGATGGCCACGCGCTGCTGCTGGCCGCCGGACAGTTGCGTCGGCAGGTGGTCCATGCGGTCGGCCAGACGCACCTGTGCGAGTGCGGCGATGGCCATCTCGCGCCGCTTTTTGGACGGGATGCCGGCATAGACCATCGGCAGTTCGACGTTTTCGAGGGCCGTGCTGCGCGTGAGCAGGTTGAAGTTCTGGAAGATGAATCCGATGTAGGTGTTTCGCAGGGCGGCGAGTTCGTCGCGCGTCAGGTCGCTGGTGACCTGACCGGCGATGCGGAAGATGCCCTTGGTCGGCACGTCGAGCGCGCCGAGGAGGTTGAGCAGGGTGGACTTGCCCGAACCGCTGGCCCCCATGATGGAGACGAAGCGGCCTTCGGGGATGTCGACGTTCAAACCGCGCAGGGCATGGACGCTGTTGGCGCCGGAGGCGTAAGTCTTGTGCAGGTCGCGCAGCTGCACCATGACTTTGATGCCGGGGTCGGAGACGGTGGAGACGATGGGATTCATTCGTTGGATGCGATTGTCCGGGGTAGGGCAGGTCATCGACCCGCCGATGGGTCGTCATGCGCGAGGGGACGGAAACACAAAATGTCGGGTCGATGACCCGACCTACGAATTTCGCCGTTCCAATACTGCGATTGCCCGCGCAATCGGCTCCTAATCAAAACACTTTCCGCCCGTCGGGGCTGGCCTGCTTGAGCATTTCCTGGAACGAGTAGCCGCCGGCCGATTTCTCGACGAACTTCTTCACGAAAGCGTCGCCATCTTTGGCGCCGGCCACAATTTCGGTGTCGACGTTGTCGGTGATGCCGATCCAGAAGGGGACCAGTGTCCACTTGTTCGAGGCTGCGTCGTACAGCCAGGCGTAGCCCTTCTTGGTGTAGTCGACCGACTTGCCCTGGCTGCCCATCGGCTCGGCCGGCCATGTGGCGGATTCGTACATCGCCTGCCGCTCCTCCAGCGGGATCGGCGGCTTGAAACGAAGCACCGTGTTTGGAATCCGCAAAGCCGTGTCGCGGCGGACGCATTCGATCTCGACGTTGACCGTCAGGCCCGGCAGCAGCGAGCCGCGCTCGTCGTTGTCTACTTCAAAGATGACCGTGTAGGTCACCACGTTTTGAATGACGTCGGGTTGATTGCGCTTTTCGAGAATCGTGCCTTCAAACGCGCTGCGGCCGCGGCCTTCGACCGTGAACCGCGCCGGCTGGCCCTTTTCGATGTGAACGATGTCGGACTCGCTGACTTTGGCGGAGACGCGCATGCGCTTCAGGCTGGGGGCGAGCAGGTAGAGCGGTTGAATCTGAAAGGCCGGGTTGACCGTTGTGCCGACCTCGGTGAACCGCTTGAGGACGATGCCGTCGATCGGCGACCGAATGATGCACTGGTCTAATTTTGTCAACGTTGCATCGAGCCGGGCCTTGGCGACGCCCATGGCCGCGCCGGCCTGATCGACGGCCTGCTCGGCACGCTGCACGAGAAACTTTTCATTGTTGCGGGACTGCTCCCAGGCGGCGGTCGCGAATTTCACGGCGGCGTCGGCCCGGAGCTTGGTGGCCTGGATGGTGTTCCACTCGGCCTCGGGCGAATTGCCGTCCCTGTGCAGTCGTTCGATACGGGTGTAATTGAAAATGGTCTCGACCAGGGCCGCCTCGGCATCCTTTTTCTTGGCCTCGGCCTGCTGCGTCATGACCGGGAGGTTGGCCTTCTGCTCCAGCAGGATCAGCTTCGACTCCTCGAACGCCGCCGACAGACGCTTGAATTCGGCGTCGGCCTGCTCGAATTCGGCTTTCATGAGATCGGGGTCGATCCGCGCGATGATCTGGTCCTTGGTGACCGCCTGATCGCTATCGACGGGTGTCTCGATGATGCGGCCCATGACCTGGCAGCCGACCTGGACGGTCGACAGCGGCTCGATGGTGCCGCTGGTCTCGATCTTGAAAGTAAGGGGGCCGGTGGTGATGCGGGCCGTCTCGATGTCAACCTGGGGTCCGTCGCCGCTGAAGACCGTGAACTTGAGTCCGACGGCCACGGCCGCGACGGCCAGCCCCAGAAGCACCCACGTTTTGACCGCCGCCCGTTTCTGAAATGAACCCGCCAATGCGTGTTTCCTCGTGCCCAAATTCCTGTTCATGCAGTTGTTATACCGGCTCGATGGAATTCGTTTGCAGCCCGCCTGCGAGTTCCTGGGCCGAAGTCTCGGATGGTAGGCCGAATTCCGGACGGTCGCCAGAATCGTCGGATTACGCCGGATTGCCCGCCGGCGGCTGGTTCAGGGCGGCGCTGACGACGTTCAGCCACTGCGTGGCCGTGTCGCGCTGCTGGGGTTGGGTCAGGCGGGTGAGCGATTCGCGCAGGTGGGTCGCGGCGGTTTCGTACTGCTGCAGATTGCGGGCATAGATGATGCCCAGGAGCAGTCGAATCTGGTCGCGGTCCGGCGCAAGCGGATAGTTCTTCAGGTAGCGCTCGTAGGCAGCGGCGGCCTGCGGGAATCGGTTCAGGGTGACCAGGGAATTCGCCACATCCTGCATCTGTCGGCGCGGCAGGCATTGATCGGGGTAGCGCGAGACCAGTTTCTCCCACAACTCCACCGCCAGTTTGTAGTTATTATCGCCCAGCGCGTCACTGATCTCGGTGCGCAATGTGGTGACCTCGGCGGGGATCTCGGGTTCGACCGGTTGCACCGGCCGGCCCATCACGGCGCCGACCGGTCGGGCAACGCGACCGTAGGCGGCGCGGGCCTGGGCATCGGGGTCGGTCATGGCGTGTCGCATCTGGGCGCGCTGGTAGGAGCGCTTCCACAGGGCGAGGATGTCGTACTGATCGCGCGGCAGGGCCCGCAATGCAAGCATGAGCAGACTCAGGAAGAATCCGTACAGGTAGCCGGCCCAGTGTGCCGCGTATGCGACACCGGACTCCTGACCCGACGCGGCCAGGCGCGGTGCGATCAAGTTGTCGTAGAGGATGATCTTGAGGCCGATGATGAGCAGCGCCTGAATGTGGGCGGTACCGAGGGTGAACCAGAACCAGTAAAACACCGCGACTTCGCTCTGGGGGAACAAGACCAGGTAGGCGGTGGTGACGGCGGCAATCGCGCCGCTCGCGCCGACCAGCGGATTGTCATAGAGCGCAGCGAAACCCGCTCCGGCAAAAACGCCGCCCGAGAGATAGAACAGCAGGTACGCCAGGTGTCCCATCTTGGAGTTGGCCGCGTTGCCGAAGACCCAGAGGAAGACCATATTGCCGACCAGGTGCCAGATATCGGCGTGCATGAACTGGTAGGTGATGAACTGATAGAACTTCGGTTGACCCGACTGCAGGGCGAAGAGCGCCTTGAGGTTGGGTATTTCCGGGATCGTGGCCGTCGCCCCGGCGACGATGAACACCAGGACGTTCAGGCCGATGAGTGCGTAGTTGACGAATGGGGGCCGGCGGACCGGTGCGTCAGTTCGGATGGGGAAGGCGAGGAACAAAGGGGCAACTCACGGGTGAGGCCAGGCGCGAATGCACTGTTGCGATCGCTTTTCAAACTGGCTGGCGTGATCGTAGCGGCGCGCGAGCCCAAAGTCGAAAGGTGGAGCTGAGCCGCTCTGGGTCCGCGTAACACAAACTTGACACAAACGGGTACAGTTTCGTATACTCTCAACATGAGAGCGTCGCTGAACATCTCGCTGCCAGAGGACATGAAGGACTGGATTGATGCGCAGGTCGCGCGCGCCGGCTATGGGACCACCAGCGAGTATTTTCGGCAATTGGTGCGCGAAGATCAGCGCCGTCAAATGCGGGACGAGATTGACGCGAAACTGCTGGCAGCACTCGAAAGCGGCGACGCGATTGAAATGACGCCGGAGTGGTGGGAGGAGCGACGGAAACTGCTTGCCCGGCGCGTTCAGTCGCGCAAGTCAAAATCGTGATTCGAAAATCCGTCATTCGACCGGCGGCTCAAGCCGAGATCGATCAGCAGGCAGACTACCTGGCGGAGTATGCCGGCGATGCAATCGCGCTTCGGTTTCTCGATGCTGTCCAGTCAACCATCACATCGTTACTTGAGTTGCCAGACGCGGGCAGCCCGTGGCTCTCCGACGATCCGCGCCTGCAGGACATTCGAAAACGCAGCGTCAGTGGCTTTCCCAATCACCTGCTCTTCTATCGATGCACTGCGTCAGCAATTGAATTCCTGCATCTCTATCACGCAAAGCAGGACATCGCGGGGCGTCTGACGGACGATGGTATGTCCTGAATTGAAATGGCCGGAAGTTGATTCGATCGAGTGCGCGCGGCCGTAATCGGCCGTCACCAGGCGATGCTGCGTCCGCCGTCGCAGGCCAGGACCGCCCCGGTGATGTAGTCGCTGCCGCACACCAGAAATGCGATGGTGGCCGCGACCTCCTCCTGCGTTCCCGCGCGCATGGCGGGGACGTTGCGAATCAACTCTCGCCGCAATTTCTCATCGTAATGCTCGGGAAACAGGGCAATGCCGAGCGCCACCGCGTTCACATGGACGTCCGGCGCCATCGCGCCGGCCAGGGCGACCGTCAGGCACGAAAGGGCGGCCTTGGACACGCAGTAGGCGAGGTGGTTGGGCCAGGGTCGTTCGGCGGCGATGTCGCTGAGGTTGACGATCCGACCCGACTTGTCGGCGCGCAGCAGGGGGAACGCGGCGTTCGACAGCACCATCGGGGCCGTGAGATTGACGGCGAGGGTGTGCTGCCACTGCTCGATTGAAAAAGACTGAAGACTCATTTCCTCGAAGACCGACGCGTTGTTGACCAGGATGTTGAGGCGGCCCAGGGCCTCGGCGGCGCGGCCGGGCAGTTGGGCGGCGGCGGCCGGGTCGGACAAGTCGGCCTGAAGCAGCACGGCGCGTCGACCGGTTGCTTCGATCAGTCCGGCGGTCTCCTCGGCATCGGCCTTGGATGTGCGATAGTGAATGGCGATATCGCAGCCGCGGCGGGCCAGTTCAAGGGCCGTGGTCCGTCCGATTCGCTTGGCGCTGCCGGTGATCAGTGCGGCCTTTCCGGTGAGATTCACGTCGATGAACTCCAGCATCCAGACTCCCCCGGCGCGACGCGCGGGAAGTAGCGGCTGATACGGCCAACGGTTTCAGATGTCAAATGATCCGGCGCGATCCAGCGTCGCTCACCGTTGGGGTTCGTCGTCCACGTCGTCTTGGTCGGGCAATTCGTCGGGGCCCTCTTCGGGTTCGTCGGATGTCGTGTCGGTCGCCGGATCGGGGGGAAGTCGGTGCATGGCCCAGACGTCGTCGGATGCCGTGGGTGCAGCCGGTTTGTCGCGCAGGTAGGCCGCGTAGCGGCGCGAGAAGCGGACGATGGCGATCGAGGCGACGATGAGAATGAAGATCAGGATGGCCGACCAGAAGATCGTCTTTCGCCAGCGAATGGCCCGTGGGTCGTTCCGGAGCGAGGGGCGCGAGGTTGCCGCCGGACCGGCCGTTGGTTGCGTGTCCGCGCTGTTCGCGAGCAGCCTGATATCGGCTCCCTCCCATTGGAATCGGGCCTGAGTTGCGGTTCGCTGCGGCTCGACCGGCGCGGCGACCGCGGCGATAAGAATACAAAGTGAAATCACGGGGCCATTCCTGCTAGTGCCAGATGCCGGAGCGGGGCGATTGCGGCACGGCCTGGGCGAATCGCTCCAGCAATTGCCGCTGTTCGTCGGTCAATTTGGGCGGGGCGACGATCTTGATGATCGCATAGTGGTCGCCACGCGAGCCGTCCTTGCGGGTGACGCCGAGTCCCGCGAGTCGGAGCCGTGCGCCGCTGGTGGTTCCGGGGGGAATCGTGACGGTGCGAATGCCGTCGAGGGTCGGCAGGTCGATCTTGGCCCCGAGGCCGGCCTCGCCGAACGTCACCGGGACATCCAGATAAATGTCATCATTCTCGCGGCGGAAGTAGGCGTGTTCGCCCACGCGGCAGACGATGTACAGGTCTCCGGCCGGGCGGCGACTGGTTCCCGGCGAACCCTTGCCCGCCAGTCGGATGCGCTGTCCGTCGCGGATGCCCGCGGGGACCTTCACGGTGACGCGTTCGCGCCGACCCTTGCCGCCGGCGATTTCCAGATCGAGGGTCGTGCCGTGGATGGCTTGGTCGAAGGACAGTTGGACGGTGTGTTCGAGGTCGCGCGACGCGGCCGCGCGCGGCTCCCGGGCCTCCTGCGGTCCGCCCCGGCCGCGGAAGAACTGTTCGAAGACGGATCCGCCGCCACCGCGCGTGCCGCTGAAATCAAACATGTCGCCCAGGTCCTCGACGTTGAACTCGACCGATTGCCCGCCGCCGTATGGGCTTCCGCCACTGTATCCGCCGCCATACGGGCTGCCGCCCTGGTGCGGTGAAAAGTGTGGATCGACGCCAGCCTGTCCGAATTGGTCAAACCGGGCGCGCTTGTCCTTGTCCGAGAGAATGTCGTAGGCCTCCTGGACCTCCTTGAACTTCGCCTCGGTGGCCTTGTTGCCCTTGTTCTGATCGGGGTGATACTGCTTGGCGAGTTTTCGATAGGCGCGTTTGATTTGGTCGTCGCCGGCGTCGCGGGACACGCCCAATATTTCGTAGTAATCGCGCTCTGCCATGGTTTAACTTGCGGGAGCGATTATAGGTGGGCGGGGCGGCCTGTCGCAATCCGTGGCCAGGGCTTGCAAGATCGTCGCACACGGCCCCAGCCCGCGGCACAAGCAAGGAGTCTATGGCGGCATGATCGTCGCATGCGGACAAATGCAAGCGCACACGCTGGCCGAGTCGGCGGGCGTGTGGCCGGTCATCGAGCGGCTTGCCCAACGGGCGACGTCCGCCGGCGTCGACTTGCTGGTGCTGCCCGAGGCGACCTACCCCGCGTATTGGCTCGGTTCGCGCGAGGAATACGACGCGGCGCAATTACTCGACCATCAGACCGTGCTCGACCGCTTGGGCACGATCGCGCGAGTCGGCGGGTTCTGGCTCGTGACGGGGTATGTGGAAGCCTCCGGCGGTGCGTTGTTCAACAGCGCCGTGGTGATCGATCGAACCGGGCGCGTCGTGGGCGTGGCCCGCAAGAGTTTTCTCTGGGATTGCGACAACCGTTGGTTTGCCGCCGCGGATCAGTTGACCGTGTTCGACACGGAATTCGGCCGGATGGGCGTGCTCATCTGTGCCGACGGCCGCGCGCCGGAGATCACGGCCACCCTTGCGGCGCGGGGCGCGGCGTTCATGGTCATGCCCACTGCCTGGGTGAACGCGGCCAGGGGAACCGGTCGAATGGAGAACCCGCAGGCCGAGTACCTGATTCGAGCGCGGGCGAGGGAGTTTGCGGCGCCATTCGTCTGCGCGAACAAGAGCGGGCGCGAGAGCGACAAACTTGAATATGTCGGGCAGAGTCAGATCGTCGACGCGCACGGCGCCTTGACCGCCATCGCTCCAATCGAGGGCGAGCACCTGTTGATTGGCGAGTTGACGCCTCACCGTGCGACACCGGCCACGGTAAGCGAGCGGGAGAAGGAAATTCTCCAGCGTGCATTCGCACCGGGTGGTCGTGCCGCGATTGGCCCGCACGTGGAACTCGAATCGTCCATGACGGCGGATGTCATCGCCGCGATCGTTCAGCGCGTCGGCGGCCGGGCGTCACGGCTGTCGCCGGACGCGTTGTTGTCATTCGTGCCGGCACGGTGCGCGGCGCTGGCGGGCGCGCAGGTGTTGCTCGTCAACGGCGCCATGTCGGATGAGACGTTTGCGCGTGCCCGGGCGATGGAGAACCGGGTATTCGTTGTCATGGCGGATTTGAACGGGCTGGACACAGTCATCTTGCCGACGGGCCGGGTTGACTGGCGTCGCGGAGGCGCCCAACCAGTGATTCGCCTGAACCTGGGCGAGGCAGATGACAAGCACGTCACCCGGGAAACGGACATCTGGCAGCAGCGTCGCGTGGCGAGTTACCAGTTTTGACCCGATTGCCGTGAATCGGCCCCAGAACAGTCGATTCCGCACAATGGGCGGATTCGCGCATTCTTCGTGAACTTTTCGGTCAACGTGCGCAACGATCTGGGTGGAACCGCGAGCGGCGCGATGCTGACCGGGATGGTCGAATGAGGCTTGGATGGACGGTCGGGTCAGCGAACTTGAACGGCTGTACCGCGAGGCGGGGCCGGGGCTGATGCGATTCATCTCGCGCCGATTGCGGACGCGCGAGGATGCCGAGGACGCCCTGCAGGCGACGTTTGTCGAAGCGGCGCGGCATTACGAGCGAATGGTCGAGGCCGGTTCGCCGCGTGCGTGGTTGTACGCCGTGGCACGAAATCTGGTGGCGGCGCGGCAGCGTCGGGCCGGCATCGTGCGCTGGAGCGTGCTGCCGGAGGATCCGCCCGCGAAGATCGCGGTCGATTCAGACGTAAGACTGGATGTGATGCGCGATGCGATGGGCCGTTTGCCGGAGTCGCTGCGAGAAATCCTCGAACTGCGCATCGGCGGGGATCTGTCGTATCAGGAGATCGCGGACGCGCTCGGCCTTCCGGTTGGCACGGTTCGATCCCGGATACACCGTGCGGTGGAGCAGTTGCGAACCCGGCTGGCCTGTCGCACAGAGGAGTAAACACGATGGATGCCGCAACCCTGCGACGATTGCTGGCCGACCGCGATGGCGGGGCACTCTCCGATGATGTGATGGCGCTGCTTGCGGCGCACCTGAAACAAGCCCCGGCAGCGCAATCGGAGGCGGATCAGTACACCACGATGATGAACGACGCGCGGACCGCGATGAGCAACCGGGCGCAGGACGATCTCCCCGCATTCCCGCGCGCGGCCGTCGAGACCGGACTTCGTTCATTGCTCGCTCAGGCTGCGGTGGACACGTCGCCGCGCCGCGCTGTCACATTGCGCCGGCCAGGTTGGTTGAGCGGACTTGCCGCAGCGGCGTGCCTCGCGCTCGCCTTTCTGGCGGGTCGGCAATCGCAATCGCTTCCACCGCTTGCGATGACATCGGTGGGAACCGTCGCGATCGTGGAGCCCGCGTCGCCGCCTCGAAGCGGCATGTGGTCGCTGGATGCGGCGCGGCGTTCCGCCCGTGCGGACGTCGCTTCGTCTGCGCCGTCGTGGAAATGGTCCTCGCCACTCGAATGGCGGGTCACGCGGCCGTCGTGACCGTCAATGGGAGTTTTTGTTCGCTACCTGTCGCTATTTTAGTGACATTTGTATTCTAATCCCACAGGAAAAGGTGCTGTCATGAATTCTCGAAGTCTCTTTCTGATTTCCGCGTGTTGTGCCCTGCTGGCGACCGGCTGTCTGCCCGAAAAGCGCATCGTCTGGTCGCCGGATGGATCGCGGGCCGCCGTGATCAGTGACGATGGTTTGCGCATTGCCACGCCCGACGGCAGGTTGAGCGATCCGATCATTCCAGACGCCCGCCGGGCCGCCTGGTTTGCCGACGGCAGGCGCATGCTGGTCATCGTCTCGAACAAGCGGGCCCAATGGGCCGAGGTCGAAGCGGCGCTGCCCGCGGCGGATCGGGCCAGGATCGTGGAACTGGGCCAGACCCTTCGCGCCCAGGTCCTGGCGCACACCGATGCGCCGGAGTCGTTCAAGCCCAGGTACACGACACCGGTCACGCCGGGTCAACCGATTGCCGCGTTGATGTACATTCGAGACAGAGCGCCGGAGGGCATGGCCGAGAAACTCGGAAATATCTGGAAGGAACTGGAGAAGGCCGAGATCAATGTCCAGCGCGCGGTGGTATTCAGTATCGAAGGCGACCGGGCAATTGAGGTCGCAAACATAACGACTGGTGTCGATGAATTGCAGGAACCGTCCGTGTCGCCGTCCGGCCGGCATGTCGCGTTCCTTCGCCGAACCCCCATGCTCGAAGAGGGCGAATCGCTCGACCCCAACGATCTCGTCGTGATGCGTGCCGATGGCCCGACGGCCGCGCCGCTGGTCATCGCGCACGTTGCATATGGATACGGCTGGAGCAGCGACGGCCGCAGCCTCGCCGTTATTCACACGCCCCTGCCGTCGAGCAAGTCGGTGACGGTCGGCGCTGTGGCCACGGCGGAGGTGGTCGCGGCGGATGGAAATCTGATCGATGCCGCCAATGTCACCGTCGAGGATCGCGTCGGTCTCTTTTTCAACCAGTTTGGATGCGTCAAGTACCATCCAGACGGCCGGCTGGTCTTTTCGGCTCACCCGGGGACGCTGCCGGCCACGGACCAGGAAATGCCGCGAACCTGGTCGCTCTTTGCGTGGAGTCCGACCATGCGGGCCGGTTCGACCCGGCTTCTGGGACGTGGGGCGGAAGGGATTCTGACGGATGAGCAGTCGATGTTTGAAATCAGTCCGGATGGAAAACGCGCCGTCATGAACGGCGCCAAAGGCGATACCGTCGTTGCAGATCTGTCCAGCGGCGAGGTGTCGGTCTGGTTCAGTTTGAAGGAGAGTGGCGGCGGTGTGCAGAGCCGGCCCACCTGGCGGACACACGACGAAGTGTGCGCGGTCGTGCCCACGGATGTGAAAGAGGCGAAACCGTCGCAGTGGTCGGTCGTGATGATCAAGGGCGAATCCGACGTTCGGACGCTCTCCAAGGATTGGCCGGAGGCCGCCAAGTCCTGGCTGGTCGGGAAGACCGAGGCGAGTCCGGCGCCGGCCGATGGGAAATGACCGTACTGACAGATTTGGATTTCGGGTGCTGGTTTGGTCACGCCGGTGCTAGAATATGAACGTCGGTTTAGCCGGAATTCACTCGCCCGGCTGGAAACGTGGTGCATGTTTGATGTGGCGGTCCTGGGTTGCGGCGCGTCCGCGGCCCGGGGCCATTGGATGGCGGCCGGTTTCACCGCCGGCCCTCCACCCACAGAGGTGCGCTCATGTTGCAGCGAAATCGTCGTTCAGCATTCGCATTTGCAGAAGGGCCCAAACAAGAAACGCCGCAGCCTCGCACGGCCGGCGGCTGGCGCGAGCGGTTGATGGGACGGTGTCTGTCGTGGATGGGAAATCCGCCGGTGGTCGTCGAGTTCGACACCGGCGAGCGCGTCACGACCAGCAATCAGACGCCTGTCGCCACGATTCGTTTTGACGCCGCCGCCTCGCGCGCCATGTCGCTGCTCAGGACGGTGTTCGACCCCTACCGGTTCTTCGGCGAGGCCTACGGCGACGGGCACATCACGGTCGAAGGCGACCTGGTCGCGATGCTGGAGGCGGTGTTTCGCAGTTCGCCGCCCGACTTCAACGCCCGGCGGGGTCGCTATGTGCCGGACAACAACACGACCGCGGCTTCCAAGAGCAACATTCACCAGCACTACGACCTGGGCAACGCCTTCTACAGGTTGTGGCTCGATGAGCGCATGGTGTATACGTGCGCCTATTTCCAGGACCCGGCCATGACTCTGGAGGCCGCCCAGACGGCCAAACTTGACCACGTCTGCCGCAAACTGCGACTTGCAGCCGGCGAGCGGGTCATTGAGGCGGGCTGCGGATGGGGGGCAATGGCCCTGCACATGGCGAAGCACTACGGCGTGCGCGTTCGCGCCTTCAACATCTCCACCGAGCAACTTGACTACGCCCGGGCCCAGGCAAATCGCGACGGATTGTCCGATCGCGTCGAATTCATTGAGGACGACTACCGCAACCTCTCCGGAAAATGCGACGCCTTCGTCTCCATCGGCATGCTGGAGCACGTCGGCGTCGAAAATTATCCGAATCTGGGGCAGGTCATTGATCGCTGCCTGACGCATTCGGGCCGCGGCCTGATTCACACCATCGGGCGGCACAAGCCGACAGTGGTCAACGGCTGGCTCGCCACGCGGATCTTCCCCGGCGCGGAAATTCCCGCGCTCAGCGAGATCATGCAGGTCTTCGAGCACAGCGATTTCAACGTGCTGGATGTGGAGAATATTCGACTGCACTATGCCGAGACGCTGCGGCACTGGCTGGCGCGGTTCGATCGCGTCGAGTCGGAAGTGACAGCAATGTTCGACGCGCGTTTTGTGCGGCTCTGGCGGCTCTATCTGGCGGGGTCCCTGGCGGCGTTCACGTCCGGCTGGACCCAACTCTTTCAGGTGCTGTTCAATCGATACAACAGTAACGAAGTGCCCTGGACGCGGGCGTATCAATACGATACTTGATTTCGGATCGGAGGCTCGGTTTGGATCGGTGTGATGTCATCGTCGTGGGCGGCGGTCCGGCGGGCTCCACCTGTGCGTGGAAACTCCGTCGCGCCGGTCTGGACGTGTTGATCATCGACAAGGCCCAATTTCCGCGGGACAAACCGTGCGGCGGCTGGATCACCCCGCCGGTGCTTTCGCTCACCGGTGTCGATCCGCACGAATACGAACATCACCGCGTATTTCAGCCGATCACCGGATTCGTCGTCAGCCGGATCGGCGGACCGCTGGTCGAGACCGACTACGGGAAAATCGTCAGTTATGGCATTCGCAGGCGGGAGTTTGACCGGTATCTGCTCGAACGCTCCGGCGCGCGGACGTCTTTGGGCGAGGCGCTGACCTCCCTCGAGCGCACGGCCCGGGGTTGGCGAATCAACGACCGCATCGAAGCGCCCATGCTGATCGGCGCCGGCGGCCATTTCTGTCCGGTTGCCAGGCATCTGGGCGCGACGGCCGGCGGGCAGTCGAAAGTGGTCGCGGCCCAGGAAGCGGAGTTCGGCCTGACTGACGAGCAGATGCGGGCCTGCCCGATCAAGCCCGAAATGCCCGAATTGTATTTTTGTGAAGACCTGATGGGCTACGGCTGGTGTTTTCGCAAGCAGCGATTTCTCAACGTCGGCCTGGGTCGCGAGGACTCGAGCCATCTCTCCGGCCATGTGCGCCGATTTGTGAAGGTGCTCCAGGACATGGGTCGCATTCCGGGCAACATCCCCGTGTCGTTTCAGGGACATGCCTATTCGTTGTATGGCCATTCGGGTCGCAGGTTGGTCGATGACGGCGTGATCCTGGCGGGCGATGCGGCGGGGCTGGCCGGCACGCACAGCGGCGAGGGGATTCGCGAAGCGGTCGAATCGGGGCTGCTGGCGGCTGACACCATACTTGCCGCGGCCGGCGACTATTCAAAAACGCGATTGGCGGCGTATGAAGCAGGGCTGATTTCGCTCTACGGCAAGCCGGAAACGAGCGACGGCGTCCTGTCATTGCTGCCCATGGCCCTCAAGCGGGCGCTGGCCAAGACCCTGCTCGCCACGCACTGGTTTACCAGGCGCGTGGTGCTGGACAAGTGGTTCCTGTCGAACAGCGGTTATACGGAGCCGGAGCGGCAAGACAATGCGCGGCCGGGCGTGCCGGTTGGCTCGGCCGGTTGATGAGACGCCGTGCCACCGCGCGGGCGAATCCTATTTTGTATATATCAAAAATCCGGACGTGTTACTGGGCCGCCCGTCGGCGCGTCAGCAAAACACCAGCGCCGATAGCCAGCAGTGCCGCTGCGGTCGGCTCGGGTATGCGGCCCGGACTGCCGATCTCGCCGCGCGTCGAGGCGTAGGATCCATAGGCGTCGCCGACCGACGCGAGCACCCAGGACAACTGCACCGTGGTGAAGCCGTAATCGGTCGGCGGAATATTGCCGCTGATGTTCTGTGTGCGAATCGTGCCGGGAAAATTCTGATCGCCGTATGTCAGCCGATCCACGAGCACATTGCCATTGTCGAACAGGTTGATCTCGTCGTTACGGCCCAGGTTTGCGGTGTTGTCGCCAATGATGGTGATCCCTGAAAGACCCCAGATGGTTGCAAAGGTCGCCGCCGGTTCGTCCGTGAGGATGACCGACTGGCCCGGCTGGACTGTGCCAAAGGCGCTCAGGCTGATGACGCCGGGCGTCTGGCTGTCGTCGTCAAACGACCAGCCGGTCATGTCAATCGGGGCGAGGCCGACGTTGGTGAACTCAATGAACTCCCCGGTGTTGCCGCCGCCCAGTCCGTTGTACATCCATTCGGTGATGACGATCTCGGCCGAGGCCGGCGCCGCCGTGGCAGCCAGCATCAATCCAATCAGACACATGCGTCTCATCGTAAAGCCCCTCATTTGCGCCGTTCCCCTCATGAGCGCCGGTCGATGACGGACCCGGCGCATTTCCGCTCTTCAGGCAAACGAGCGCTCCGGCCCGTCTATTGCAGTGCTGCAATCTTAATGAATTTGCCTGTCCGCATTCAACTAAATCGACGGCCTGAGCATCGGCAAACCATGTACTCGGTGTGTGCTGCATCCCATTATTCTCGGAGCCCCCCGGCTTAGAATGGGCAAATGGCCGTTCGCAGAAAGAAACCGCCGCTGACGCCGGAACTGCTGATTTCGGCATATGAGCAGGGGATTTTCCCCATGGGCTCGCGTCGGGGCATCGACTGGTACCTGCCCGATCCGCGCGGAATTCTCCCGCTGGAGCGATTCCACGCGTCCAAGTCGCTCATGCAGACGGTGCGGTCGGGGCGCTACGAAGTTCGGACGGATGTCGATTTTGAGGGCGTGATGCGGGCGTGCGCGGATCGGCCGGAGTCGTCTTGGATCACGGATGAGATCGTGGCGGTGTACTGCCGCCTGCACGCGGAGGGACTGGCCCACAGCGTGGAATGTTATCGCGATGGCCGTCTGGAAGGGGGGCTGTACGGCGTGCACCTCGGCGGGGCGTTCTTCGGCGAAAGCATGTTTCACCGGGGACGCGATGCGAGCAAGGTGGCGCTCGTCGCGCTGGTGGACCGCATGAAGCGGCAGGGGTTTACGCTGCTGGATGTGCAGTTTGCGACCGATCATCTCAACCGTTTCGGCGTGGTTGAAATTCCGTGCGCGGAATACCTTCAACGCCTCGGCGAGGCGCTCCGCCAACGGTGCCAATGGTCATGATCATAAGATGGAAGCGGGGCGTTCAATCCGGCGTGATCTGTTTGAGGCAATCGAGCGCGTTGGGCAGGGGTGTGCGCCAAAGCCAGTCCGCCTCGATCCAGAATCCGGGGAGTGCCGTGCAGGTGACGCGACCGGTGTGTATTTCGGCCACGCGGCTTCCGGCCGGCCTGTCGATCAGCACCTGCTCGTGTGTGTAATCGATGAACCATAATTCCGGGATTCCCGCGTCGGCATAAATGCGGCGCTTGTCGCCGAGATCGTGTTCGCGCGTGGCCGGCGACAGAATTTCGACGATCCAGTCCACCGGGCCGTTGACGAAGACCTCGCCGATTCGATTCAGGTGCTCGTTCTTGAGGAAAATCAGATCAGGTTCGACGCGGCGATCGTCGTCGAGCACTACGGCGACCCGGGAACCGAACGCGCGGCCCTGGCGCGAAGTCGTAGCAAACTCACGCACCAGCGTGAGCAGAAACGCAAAAACGTCCTCGTGCCGGATGCTTGCCGGAGAGTGCATGATGAGGACTCCATCGATCAACTCAAGACGGGTATCTTCATTGGCGATGCGAATGTAGTCATCCAGCGTCGCGCCGTAGTGGCGGTAAATGAACTCGCCGCCGTGAAGATCGGCATTGACCTGTGCAAGCGTGCTCATGACGCAGCCCCTGGGGGAAACGGCAATTTCGGGCATTTGACTGATTCTATCACGCGGTGGCCGGCCGTTCTACAGCAGCGACTTGAGCGTTGTGCACACTTCGTCCACGTGGGACTCGGTGATGTTGCCGTGGAAGGGCAGGGCGATGGTTCGAGCCGCGACGCGCTCGCAGACGGGGAAATCGCCGGGCTTGCAGCCCACTTGCTCCTGATAGAAGCGCTGCAAGTGAATCGGCGCGAAGTAGTTGCTGCAACCGATGCCGCGATCCCGCAGGGATTGGATGATCCGACCGCGATCTTCCTCGCTGTAGCGATCGGCCAGTTTGATGACGAAGACAAACCAACTGATGCGGCAATCCGGACTGATGCGTTGCGTGGAGATGCGCGATTCATTCTCCAGTCGGGCACGGTACCAGCCGGCCACTCGATCGCGCTTGCCGAGAATTTCGTCGATCCGCTTCATCTGCGCGAGGCCGATCGCGCAGTTCACGTCGGACAGCCGGTAGTTGTAGCCCAGCCGCTCATGCGACAGCCAGCCCATGCCGGTGTCGCGCCCCTGGTTGCGCATCGATCGGCAGAGTCGGTCGATGTCGTCGTCGTTCGTGACGATCATGCCGCCTTCGCCGGTGGTGATCTGCTTGTTCGGATAAAAGCCGAAGACGCCGGCATCGCCCAGCGACCCGGCCATGCGTCCCTTGTACTTCGCGCCGAGGGCTTCGCAGGAATCTTCGATGACGCGAAGGCCGTGCTTCTTCGCAATCGCATTCACCGCGTCCATGTCCGGCGTGACGCCGAATACGTCGACGGGAATCAAGGCGCGGGTGCGCGGGGTGACGGCGGCTTCAATTTTTGATATGTCGATATTCCAGGAGTCCGGGTCGATGTCGACAAAAACCGGCGTGGCCTTTTCGAACAACGCGCAGTTGGACGAGGCGACAAATGAGAATGGGGTGGTGATGACTTCGTGTCCCGCGCCGACGCCCAGGGCGCGGATCAGCAGGTGCAGGCCGGTCGTGCCGCTGGAACAGGCAATGGCGTGTTTGACGCCGACGTAGCGGGCGACCGCCTCTTCAAACGCCGAGACCTTGGGCCCGAGGGAGAGCGATCCCGACCCCAACACCTCGCAAACCGCGTCTTTTTCCGCCTGAGTGATGTCCGGTCCGGAGAGGGGGATTCGCATGGAACTTATTGTCTCAAATAAAGTTATGGCTGATCAGTACGGCAACATTGCCGACTGGTCCCCCGTCAGACGGGCACCAGGCCACTCGAACCATTTCGGTACGTTTATCGCCGTGCCCTAGGTCTGGTCAAACTGGAAATCGGACAAGGGTTATCGAATCCTCGCGGTGGGGTGGATTGGTTGGCTGGATTCGATAATCGATGTTATACTGATCCAAGGTTGGATGTCTCGGCCAACGCGCGCCGGATATGTCTCAACCAAGACGGGTGGCGGGTCTGTTTGGACCGCCCAATTTTTTTGTCGCACTTTGTGAATTCCTTCACAATCGTGCGGTTGGACCCGGCGCCGCTGGCGTCATCGTGCCTTCGCAACCGCCGCCGGCACGTGGCATCCATGCACGCCGGGGCGAGGCGACGCTGGCCTTTGATTTGGACGGTCGCATGATGTCGGAAGACCTGCGGAAGACAGACATCGAAATATCTCCGCCCGATGAGTCGGCGGTCGTGGCGCCGATGTCGGCGAGCCTGATGGCCCGGTTGTGGGTGATTCCCGCCCTGGTGGTGTGCGTGCTGCTCGCCGTCGCGGGCGTGGTGGTCATGTTCGGCGCGCCGGCCCTGGGGCAGCAGCAAAGCGTGGCCAAGTTGCTCGAAGTGCTTGGCCAGGATGACGGCCGCCGTACCCTCGACATCGCCATGATGCCCAATTCCAAGGAGGTCTGGCAGGCCGCCCAGGAACTGGCCAAGCGGTTGCAGGACCGTGACCGCGCAATCAAGCCCGAGGAGTTGGAGCCCACCGCGGTGGCCCTCGCCAAGATTCTGGATCGATTCACCCCGGGACGCGATGAAAAAGACACAGGCATGAATCGCGAGCACTTCATGATGCTCGCCATTGCCCGCACCGGCGTTGCGACGGCCGTTCCGCCGCTTGCCCGGCGGCTGACCGATCCCAATGCCCGCACGCGGATGATGGCCCTCATGGCCCTGGCCGAGATGCGGGAATCCCCCGTGGCCCGGGCGATCGTGCCTCAGATTCTGCCGTTGCTGGAGGACAAGGACTCCGGCGTTGCCATCGTGGCGTGTGCGGCGGTTGCATCGCTGGCCGCGCCGGGTGATGCTCTTGCGATTGCAGCCCTGGCAGACCGGCTGGAGGCGGATCGGGAATTGCAGTGGAATGCGGCGATGGCACTCGCCCGCTTGGGCAGCGCCCGCGGTCGTTTCGTGTTGATGAACATGCTCGATCGCGGCTTCTGGGAGAAGATCGATCTGGACTACATGGATGGCGGAACGCAGGTGCGCCGCAAGTTCGGACCGCCCGAGGTATCGCGATACCTGGTCGCCGCGGTGATGTCCGTCGGCCGGTTGCGTGACGCGGAGTTGGCCGCACTGGTGGATCGACTCGAGAAGGACCCGTCCATCGAAGTGCGTGAAGCCGTCCGGGACGTGCAAACGCGACGGTCGGCGACCACGCAGGGGGCGGCGCTTGTCCCCATGGACAGCACGCTGGCAACGGCCGGTTAACGGGATGGATGGATTCGTGACGTGCGGACGCGGACGCGTATTCGCACCGGCTGCATATAGTCGGTGACAACTGTACCGGCTGAACGCGGCAGTGAGTCGGAGTCATACTAGAGGCGAAGGGTCATGGCGACGAAAGATCTGGTGACAAAAGTCTGGATCGCACCGGGTTGCATCGTATGCGACGCATGCGAGACGACCGCGCCCGACGTGTTCCAAGTCCTGCATGACGACGGCACGTGCATCATCCGGCCCGACGCGCTGGACATGGAGTTCACCAAGCCGCGTACCGACGACATCATTCAGGCTGCGGCCGAATGCCCCGTCGATGTCATCAAATTTGACTTGAAGCCGTTCGAGTGGGCCGGCGATGCAACACCTGCGGCCCAACCGGCCGCCGCGGCTGCGTCGGCGGAAGGCCACGCACCGGCAGCCGCCGCCAAGGCTGAACACGCGCCGGCGGCGAAGGCCGCGCCCGCAAAACCCGCCGAGCCCGCGAAGCCCAAGGTGCTTGATCCCGCGATCGCCGCGCTTCTGGCCGCGACCACGGCGCGGGGCGGACACGCGGTCATCGATCGCGGATTGGAGGGCGTGCCGGATGCCGCCCGCCAAATGGCGAAACTGTCCCCCGACAAATTGCCCGCCGATGCGCGGTTCCAGAAAGTGCTGGAAAAGTCCAAGCCGACCAAGGAAGAGCCGAGCCGCCGCGACCTCGTTCTGGGCGCGGCCTGGGCGGCCTTCACCGCCGGCATGATCGCACTGCCCACGGCCTTGTTCGGCCGCTTCATGATGCCCAACGTGCTGGAGGAGCCGGACCCGAAGGTGCGCTGCGGTTCTCTCAGCAAATACCTCTCGCTGCAGGTCGGCGAAGTCAACGAAGATTTCAAGTCGGTCAAGCCCAGCGGATTCTGGATCGTCCGCGAGGACGAGCGGCTGGTCGCCCTGTCGATCATCTGCACCCACCTCGGCTGCGTGCCCAACTGGCTGCCCAATGACCGCAAGTTCAAGTGTCCTTGCCACGGCAGCGGCTACACATACGATGGCACGAACTTCGAGGGCCCGACGCCGCGTCCGCTGGAGCGGTTCAAGATCACGCTCGACGGCGATAACGTGATTGTCGATCGGTCGAAGCGGTTCCTGGCGATGGGTCCGAACGACACGGCGGTCTGGGGCGACCCGGACGCGTCGATACCGGTGTAAGAAGGAAATGAAGAATTGAGAATGGTGAATGTAGAAATGAACGGCGCTGCCACCCTTGCGACAACGTCGTGCAAGGCCTCAGCTATTTCTACATTCTACATTCTTCATTCTACATTTATTGAAATCAGCTTGGTCATTCAGCGGAGCGAGTTCCCCGCATGAGCCTTTTCTCAAGCGTCGGTGATTACGTCAAGGAGAGCCAGGTCTGGGGCTCGATCTTTCGGCATGGCGTGCCGAAGGATCGACGCACGCGGGCCATGGCCATCCTCAGCAACGTCTTTCTGCATCTGCATCCGGTGGCGGTGCGCAAGAGCGGCATCCGTCTCTCCTTCACCTGGTGCATGGGCGGGTTGACCTTCTTCCTGTTCCTCGCAGAGACCATCACCGGCGTGCTGCTGATGTTCTACTACCGCCCGGTCGTGGAATACGCTTACGGCGACATCATCAATTTGCGCAACAGCGCCGTGACGCTCGGCCTGCTCCGCGAGATCCACCGCTGGGGCGCGCACGCCATGGTCATCGCCATCTGGCTGCACATGCTCCGCGTGTTTCTGACCGGCAGTTACAAGCCGCCCCGGGAGTTCAACTGGGGCGTCGGCGTCGTACTGCTCACGCTGACCCTGCTGCTGTCGTTCACCGGCTATCTGCTTCCGTGGGATCAACTTGCGATGTGGGCCATCACCGTCGGCTCGAACATGGCCCGCGCGACGCCGGTCGCCGGCAACGAAGGTCCGGGCGCTTCGTTCCTGACGGTCGGCGGCGTGCCGCTGGTTCACGCCGGCTCGGACGCGCGGTTCGGCCTGCTCGGCGGGACGTCGGTCGGCCCCAACGCGCTCATTCGGTTCTATGTGTTGCACTGCGTCTTTATTCCGATCGTGGTGTCGGTGCTGATCGCGGTGCATTTCTGGCGTATCCGTAAGGACGGCGGCATCTCCGGCCCGCTGTAGTGGGTGATTCGCGATTGCGGAACGCGCGGGCGCGACTCCGCCAGACGGCCTTGTGAAGATTGGTGCGATGTTCTCGACCTGGCAAACGATTCTGGCATCGGCGGGCGGCGGCGACGGGGGCTTCCTGCGCTCGCTTGACCCCGTGCTTCAGCCGTTCAAAGACCTGATCAACTGGCTGTGCGCCCCGTACTACTTCGTGACGCTGTGTACGGTGCTGCTTGCGGTCTTCATGATCGGCTACCGCAAGTTCACCAAGCCGAAGATCGCCGCGGTGCTCGGCATCCTCTTCTTCGTGTTCTACGCGGGCAGCGCGATTCAGGATCCGAATTTTCAGGCCATCATCAAGAAGCCCGACAACGTGCCCATCACGTTGATGATCATCTTCACCGCCTTCCTCACCTGGCTGGCCTTCCGCCAGGCCGCGGTCAACGATGAACGCATGGAGCGCGGCGAGCCCCTGATTGAATCCGGCGCCGATGACAAGGTCCTGGTCTGGCCGGATCTGGTCTACACCGAGTTGATCTGCCTGACGCTCTGCACGGTGTTCCTGGTCGTCTGGGCCATCGTGCTGAAGGCGCCGCTGGAGCCGCCGGCCAACCCGACCAACATTCCCAATCCCTCCAAGGCGCCGTGGTACTTCCTCGGTTTGCAGGAGTTGCTGGTCTATTTCGATCCGTGGATCGCGGGCGTGCTGCTGCCGGGCCTGATCATCGTCGGACTGATCGCGCTGCCGTACATCGACAAGAATCCGCTCGGCAACGGCTACTACACGGTCAAGGAGCGGAAGTTCGTCATCAGCGTATACATGTTCGGCTGGGTCATCATGTGGATCGTGCTCATCATCCTGGGCACCTTCCTTCGCGGACCGAACTGGAACCTGTTCGGACTCTACGAGACGTGGGATCCGCACCGTCCGGCGGCGTTGCTCAACGTGAACGTCTCGGACGTCTTCTGGGTCGTTCTGCCCGACAAACTTGGGTTCTCGTGGTGGAAGCCGGGCTTGCCGAGCGAGCCGCTTCTGGGCGGAATCATCGCGCCGTTCTGGGTGCGCGAGGCGCCGGGCCTGGTGCTCTGCGGCTTCTACTTCTTCGTGCTGCCGGTGCTGCTTGCCAAGACCGTATTCCGCAAGATCTACGCCGATATCGGCCTGATTCGATACATCGTTTTCTGGACGCTGATGAGTTGGATGTTCATCGTCCCGATCAAGATGGTCCTGCGGTGGGCCTTCAACATGAAATACTTCCTGGCCATCACGGAGTATTTCTTCAACATTTAGACGCGGGCAGTTCTCGCAGCCCGCCAGTTGCTAGGGATTCGTCGCCATGCCGGTCACAACGGACACGCTGCACAACATACGCAAGCTCAACTACGTCTTCGCTGCGACGAGCGTGGTGACCCTTGCCACCATGCTGTGGATGATGAAGAACGACTTCGAGCGGCCGTGGCGCACGATGCAGGACGGCTACATGGACACTCGCAGCGCCATGGCCCGGTTCACGTCGCTTCGGTACGCCTCGCCCGAGGAAATGGAAAAGCGCGCGGCGCTGGTGGCGGCCGTCGACAAGGCCAACGCTGAACTCGCCCTGCCCGACATGAAGGCCCGCGAGAAGGAACTGAGCGCGCGGCTGGAAGAAGTCTCGGGCAAGTTGCAGGGCGCCGATCTGACCTTCGGCAACATGAACGCCGAGATCCAGGTGACCGCGTTCATCCTGGAGGAACATTTGACCCTGCACGGCGCCGACGACAAGCGCACGGTCTCGACGCGCGAGAAGTACGAACGCGACCTCAAGGCACTGGCCGAGCAGAAGGCGATCAAGGAAAAACTCAGCGACGAAAAGGCCGCGCTCAAGGCGGACCTCAAGGCCCACTTCCGCGCTCGCGATGACGCCGCCAAGGCCCTCGCCGCCTACGACAAGGGCAAGGCCGACGCCGAGCGAAACGAGGACATGTACGGACGCGGGTTCAAGCGGGCGTTTTTCAATCTCCCCGGGCTGGATTTCCTCGCGCCGCACGGCACGCCGGGCCGGCAGGAAGTCAAGCAGGTGTTCATGCAGAACATCCGCATCAACTACAACTTCCTTGAATCCTACGTGACCGACCGCTGCATCACCTGCCACGTCGGCATCGACAATCCCGAGATGACCCGCGAGAACTTCGTGAAACAGGCCGAGGGCGCCCTGCGGACCGAGGCGGTCGCGGCCGTGCTGAAGGGCCAGATCGAGCGGCTGCGCAACTCGCTCAACCGCAAACTGGCCGACGCGGTGGCGAAGTCGGACTACGCGAAACTTGACGTATCGGAGATGACGGCGGATCAGAAGAATAGTTTTCTGACGCTGCTGGTCAACACGACAAACGACTTTCTGACCCGCGAGAAGCGGCCGGTGCTCTCGGATGCGGTCATCGCGACGATCACGCCGCTGGCGGCCAATGACAAGTTGACCCGCAGCGAGGTCGATCGGGTCATCATGGAGCATGCCGAGCGAATTCTCGCCGCCGCCCGGCCGCGAACCCACGACGGCAAGCGCGAACTGGCCGACGTCGAGATGTCGACCGAGCAAAAAATGACGTTTGTCGCGTCGCTCGGCGCGGCCCTCAACACCTACCTCGAGGAGGAGGGGCGGCCGCCAATCAAGTTCGAGCAGCCCTACCTCGCCCATCCGCGGCTCGATCTGTTCGTCGGGCCCGATTCGCCGCATCCGGTGCAGGAAATGGGCTGCACGGTCTGCCACGAGGGCAGCGGCCAGGAGACTGACTTCGTCTTCGCGGCGCACACTCCGAAGAACCGCAAGGAAAAGAAGGCGTGGGAGGAGAAGTACTACGTCACGGAACTTGGCGTTCCGCAGGCGACATTCCATCTCGTCGAGGAATTCTGGGAGCGGCCGATGCTGCTGCCGCAGTACACCTCCGCCAGTTGCACCAAGTGTCACGACCAGACGCTCGACCTGGAGAAGTATCGCACCGAGCCGCTGGCCGAGGCCAGGAACGTCGTCGATGGCCGCAAATTGTTCGCCCAGGTCGGCTGCATCAACTGCCACAACGTGGACGGGTTGTCGGATCTGCGCCGAGTCGGCCCCGACCTGCAGCACGTCGGTACAAAATTGACGCCCGGCTTCATCGAGCAGTGGGTCTGGTATCCCAACGACTACCGTCCGTCGACGCGCATGCCGCATTTCTTCGCGCAGGAGAACAACCTGCCGTCGAGCCGCAACGACGAAGACCCCGACCCGACCCTGCGGACGCAGGTCGAGGTTCAGGCGATGACCCACTACCTCACCAGGTTCAGCAAGCCGTTTGACGCAAAGCCGGTGCCCGAGGGGATATCGGGCGACGTCGCACGCGGCGAGTCGCTCTTCACCTCGATCGGCTGCCTGGCCTGCCATGCGAATCTCGACGCGAAGGACCCGACCGACGAGTCCGGCCGCACCTTCGGCGAGCGCTGGATCACGACGGATCTGGTCATGTCGGCCGGTCAGACCGAGGAGGATGCCAAGGCCCGGTACGCCGCGATGACGAAGAACGATCGCATTCGCTATGCGAAGGACAAGTTCACGCCGGAGCGGCGCGACGAGGCATTCAAGCACAAGCAGGCCGAGGAAGTCGCCGCCGATGCCGAATCGCGCGACCCCGATCCGAAGCGGACCTACCTGCCGCCGGCGTTCACGCGGTTTGCGCCCGAATTGTCATCGATGGGCACAAAACTCGTGCCCACCGAGGGCGATGCGGAGCAGACGGCCAACGCCACGAAATGGCTCTACAACTGGCTCAAAGACCCGCGTCATTATGCCCCCGAGACCAAGATGCCGCGGCTGTTCGAGGACAATTACTACTGGAAGCACGCGCCCGCCGAGCGCGCGGTCAAGAGCGATCAGGACATCCTCGACCTGACCGCCTACCTGTTGTCCCAGCGACACGACACCTTCAAGACCGATCCGCTTCCGCGAACGGCCGCCGGCAAGGCCGAACTGCACCGGCTCATTCACATGCTGCTCGGCGGCCAGAATACCCAGGCCGTGTCGGAGAAGATCCTCAACGACGAGAAGGCCGATCCGTCCGATCCGGTCGGCCGGTTGTCCAAGACGATTGTCGCTCAGGCAGCGAAGAGTTTCGGCGACGGCGATGCCGGCAAGCAGCGGGTCATTGAACTGCTGTCGCGCGAGTCGCTCGATAGCCGGCAGGAACTCTTCCTCGGCATGAAGATGATCGGTCACTATGGCTGCAATGCCTGCCACAGCATCCCCGGCTTCGAGGACGCGACGCGACCCGGCACCGATCTGTCCACCTGGGGCCAGAAGTTCATCACCCAACTGGATTTTGCGTTCTTTTCGCGGCCGTTCGAGCACGAAATCGCCGCCAAGCCGGATGTCTTCGGCAAACTCTATCCGATCACGGAAGAGGCCAATCACCTCGTGCGCGACAACGGCGGCGAGAACATCCCGCAGGAGATCCTCCACAATCACGCGTCCTTCGCCTATCACAAGATGCGGAACCCGCGCATCTGGGACCGCGAAAAGATCAAGAAGCCCTACGACAAACTGAAAATGCCGAACTTCTACTTCACCGAGGAGGAGACGCGCAGCCTCGTCACCTATCTCCTGTCGAGAAAAGACAAGAACGTCCGCAGCGACGTCGAGGTGAAGTATGGCGATACGCCGACCGGCAAGATTGCCCGCGGCCGTCATCTAGCGACCGAACTGAATTGCATCGCCTGTCACACCATCGAAGGCAATCACGCCAACATTCAGCAGTACTACGTCGACGATCCGGCCAAGGGTGATTCCGATCCGACGACCATTCGTTTCCAGCCGCCGCTGCTGTGGGGCGAGGGTTCAAAGGTTCAATCGCCGTGGCTGCACAAGTTCCTGAAGCGGGTCGAGATGTTGCGCCCCTGGCTCAACGTGCGCATGCCGACCTTCTACCTGACCACCGAAGAGGCGGCGGTGCTGGTTGAGTATTTCGTCGGCGTCTCGCAGGACGAGTCGCAGGCCCTGTCGGAGCAGCGCGCCGCGATGGTCCAGTACATCCGCGATGCACACAAGGGTCTTCCCGCGACCGACGGCGATGGCAAGCCCACCAGGGCCGGCGAGGACTGGTTCCTTCAGGAAAGCCTCGCCTCCGATGCGAATTTCCTCGCACGCTATGCCGTCAACCACAACCAGATTCGGGCGACCGACCTGACGCGCGGCGAGGCCGCGACGCCGGCGGAAGTCGTCGAAAAAATCGGCAACGTGTTCGAGAAGATCGTCGATCGAACCGGGTTCCTCGCCAAGACCTACGACATTCAATATCCCTATCCGGGTCGAACCGCCCAGCCGCTCTCCGAGGAACGGTTCAAAGTCGGCGAGGAGTTTTTCTACGAGCGGAAGTGTCTCGCGTGTCACGTCGCGGGCGATCCGTCGGTGAAGGGTACGACAACCGACATCAAGGCGCCCAATTTCGCGTTGACCCACGAGCGATTGCGCTACGATTGGGTGCGCGAATGGATGGTCGATCCGCAGGCGCTGATGCCCGGCACGAACATGCCGCAGGTCTTCCCGAACTACCAGAGCGGGCTGACCGGCTATGCCCCCGAGCAGCGGGCCGAACTTGAAAAGAAGTTCGGCGCGACGGGCGAGGAGCAGATTTCGCTGCTGGTCGATTTCCTGTTTGAACTGGGCAATCGGCGTTACACGGCGATTCAACCGGGCGCCGCCGAGGCCGCGGAAGCCGGTGGCGAATCGGCCACCGAGCCCGAGGCCGAGTTTGATTTCGACGGCGGCGGTGCGCCGGCCGGCGAGAAGAAGGATGAAAAGAAGGAAGAGTCCAAGCCGGACTTTGAGTTCTAGGGAATTGCAGATTTCCCGGAGAATGCACCAACGACAGCGTGTGGGCGTCATGTCCGCATAGCCACGACGTTGGCGCGGCGGACCAGAGGTCCGCACTCCCCGGCGAGGCGGGCCTTGGGCCAATAGAGACTTACGCCGCCTGTCGAAGGCGGCTGGGACGGGTCTAATGACCTGAGTGCGGTGGGCGGGCTTTGGGCCCGGATGCCCCCGCGGCATCGAGCTATTTCCGGAAGCTGTAATCCGGAATGGACAGTAGGACAGGAGTGACATCATGAGTCGCAATCGTGTTTGTGTTGTTCTCGCAGGCGTGGCCATATTGGCCGCTTCGGTGAGCCGCGTTTCGGCCGACGGCGCCAAGGGCACCGGTGTGGTCAAGGGCAAGGTCGTGTTCGACGGCGCGGCGCCGGGTCCGAAGGCGCTGCCATCGATGAACGCCGACAAGGTCTGCGCCGCGGCCCACAAGAAGCCGCAGCCCGATCAGGCGACGATCATCTACAAGGACGAAGGCAACGCCATTCCCTATGCGTTTGTCTACATGAAAGAGGGCGTCAAGGACAAGTACGACGCGCCGGCGACGCCCGCGGTCATCGATCAGGTGGGCTGCATCTATCATCCGCATGTGTTCGGCATGATCGTCGGCCAGACCCTCAACATCGTGAACAGCGATGACACGGCCCACAACGTGCATGCCCTTCCCAAGAAGAACACCGAGTTCAACCTGGCCCAGCCGACCAAGGGCACCATCAAGCGCGAGGCCAAGGACACCTTCAACAAGCCCGAGCAGCCGATCAAGTTCAAGTGCGACGTCCACGGCTGGATGAGCGCCTGGTGTCACGTCATGACCCACCCGTTCTTTGACGTCACCAAGGACCACCTGGACTTCCCCGGCAAGAATGCCGCCGGCGATGAGGTCAAGGAGAACAAGGCCAAGTGGGGCACCTTTGAGATCAAGGATCTGCCGGCTGGTGATTACACCGTCGAGGCCTGGCACGAGACCTTCGGCTCCGCCCAGGTAAAGGTGACGGTCAAGGACGGCGAGACGCAGGAAATCGAGATCAAGATGACCGGCAAGAAGGCCGAGGGCCCGACGACGCCGGAGCGCGTGGTCATCCTGGCCTCCGACACCGGTGGCACGGGCAAGAAGGCCTGCTGTGCCAAGGAAGCGCCCTGCGAGAAGGACGCCAAGCCGGTCGCGAAGGTCGCCGGAAAGTAATGCCCGGCGTGCCGTCATCGGCTCAACCTCGCGCGTGACGCTGGGTGCGGGCGATTCCATCGGAAACGTCCGAAACGCGGTTTGAATCTGCGCGAGACCTATTGCACAATACCGGCCCGCACGCCGCGCCCCACGGCGCGGCGTGCGAGTGCCGTTTCAACGGCCCGGCCTGAGCGCGGTCGGGTTTCAGGCCAAGCGGGCGAGCGCGGTCGCCCCTACCGGAGCAGGAATACCACATGATGTTGCTCGCAGACGCAGTGTCTCATTATGGAAACTGGCTGCCGCCTCAACTTTCGACGCACGGCGACAAGATCGATCAACTCATCTTCGTGCTGCACGTCTTCATGGCGGCCCTGTTCTTCGGGTGGGGGGTTTATTTTGTCTATTGCCTCGTGAAGTTCAGGGCGCGGTCCGGCCATTCGGCGACCTACGAGCCGGTCAAGGGCGGCGCGTCGAAGATGGTCGAGATTGCCGTCATCGTCTTCGAGTTGATCGTGCTCTTCGCCCTGTCGATGCCGGTCTGGGCAGACTACAAGAACAAGCCGCCGACCGAGGCCGAGAACCCGCTCACGGTTCACGTTCATTCGAAGCAGTTCGAATGGCAGTTCCACTATTGCGGACCGGACGGCGTGTTCGGACGAACCGATCCCAAGTTCATTTCGACCAGCAACTTCATCGGTCTCGACGAAGACGATCCGCATGCAAAGGACGACCTGCAGTTCGTGAATGACTGCCACCTGCCGACCGGCCGGCCGATTCGAATGGAGATTTTCGCCCGCGATGTGATTCACTCCCTGTCGATCCCGACCATGCGGGTGAAGCAGGATGCGATTCCCGGCATGCGAATCCCCATCTGGTTCACGATCAACAAGGATGCGACGACCGCGAAGGTGTCGGAGCAGATGGTGCAGACATTCTCGCTGGGTCGAATCAGTTGGTATCGAATTCGCCATCACGTGGCGGCGCAGGACTACAAGAACAAGGCCGGGGACATCATCCTGGCCAAGGACAAGGACGGCGCCCTGGGCAGCAACGCCGCCGCGGGCAAGGAAATCCTCCAGAAACTGCGCGACGCGGGCTTCACCGAGATTTCGCTGCGGCCGTCCAATCCGCTCGAAATCGTCTGCGCCCAGTTGTGCGGCAACAACCACTACACCATGAAGGCTCAACTCAAGACGCACACCGCTGACGAATTCGAGGCATGGCAGGCCGAGGAAATCAAGAAGAAGAACACCGAGCTCGAAATCGAGTTCTGATCGGCGCCATCGCCGGCGATTCACTGTGAACTAATTTACAAACGCCTAATTCAGGATCATCCATGAGCGGCGCACACGCAACAGACTCCCACGCGGGCCACGACCACGGTCACGGCCATTCGCACGATCACGGTCACGGCCACGAACTCCCGTTCTGGCGCAAGTACATCTTCAGCGTAGACCACAAGGTCATCGGCGTGCAGTACACCATCACGTCGCTGCTCTTCCTGCTGTTCGGCTTCGCGCTGATGTGGGTCATGCGGTTCCAACTGGCCTATCCGGGCCAGCCCATTCCGATCATCGGGAAGATGCTCGGGGCGTCGCTCGTCGACAGCAGCGGCATCCTCATCGGCAACGGCTACAACGCCTTCGGCGCCATGCACGGCACCATCATGGTCTTCCTCGGAATCGTGCCCCTGGCGGTCGGCGGCTTCGGAAACTATGTGCTGCCCCTCCAGATCGGCGCACCGGACATGGCCTTCCCCCGGCTCAACATGGCGAGTTACTGGGTCTATCTGCCCGGCGGCCTGATCATGCTCGCCAGTTTCTTCACCCGCGACGGCGCCGCCCAATCCGGCTGGACCTCTTATCCACCGCTCTCGGTCGTCAACATCGGCGGTCAGACCTGGTGGCTCATCGGCATGGTCTTTCTGATTACGTCCTCGCTGCTGGGCTCCGTCAATTTCATCGTCACCACCGTGCAGTTGCGCGTGAAGGGCCTCTCGTTCTTCCGATTGCCGTTCTTCGTCTGGGCGCAGTTGGTCACCAGTTTCCTGCTGCTGCTGGCCTTCCCGCCGCTCGAGGCCGCGGCCGTCATGCAACTGATGGATCGCGTGGCCGGCACCAGTTTCTTCATGCCCGGCGGCCTGATCGTCACCGACGTCGTGCAGAACCAATACTCCGGCGGCGGCAGCCCGGTCCTCTGGCAGCACCTGTTCTGGTTCCTGGCCCACCCCGAGGTGTACGTCCTCATCCTGCCAGGCCTGGGCATCATCGCGGAGGTCATCGCCAACAACACCCGCAAGCCGCTCTGGGGCTACAAGGCCCTCGTGCACTCGGCCATCTTCCTCGGCTTCATGTCCTTCATCGTGTGGGCCCACCACATGTTCATGACCGGCATGGGCACCACGTTGTCGACCTTCTTCCAGTTTACCACGATGGTGATCTCGGTGCCCTCGGTCATCATTTTGACATGCTTCATCATCAGCCTGTGGGGCGCGTCCATTCGCTACACCGTGCCGATGTTGTTCGCGCTCTCGTTCCTGCCGATGTTCGCGATCGGTGGTCTCACGGGCCTGCCGCTCGGTTTGACGGCGTCCGACATCCACCTGCATGACACCTACTACGTCATCGGGCACTTCCACTACGTCGTCGCGCCCGGAACGATCTTTGCCATGTTCGCCGGCATCTACTACTGGTTCCCGAAGGTGACCGGCCGGAAGATGAGCGATCTGCTTGGCAAGATTCACTGGTTCTTCAGTTTCATTTTCATCAACGGCGTGTTCATGCCCATGTTCTTTCAGGGCATGGCGGGCATTCTGCGGCGGCAGTACGACCAGTCGTATCAGTTGCACGGCGCCAGTGCGCAGGGCCTGTCGATGATGGCCTCGTGGTCGGCGTGGTGCCTGGGTCTGGCACAGATCCCGTTCATCATCAATTTCTTCTACAGCGCATTTGCCGGCAAGAAGGTCGGCAAGAACCCGTGGGAGGCCACGACCCTGGAGTGGTCGGCGCCGTCGCCTCCGCCGCATGGCAATTTCGACGCCGTGCCGGTCGTTCAGTGCGGTCCTTACGAATACAGCGTGCCGGGCCGCAAGTCGGATTACCTGCCGCAGAACATTGCCATGGAGGCTTGATCCTTGTCTGATTCCGCGATTATTCCACACGATGTAGAGCCGCATCCGCTGACGGGGATGTACAACGGCAAGTTCGGGCTCTGGCTCTTTCTTGCTTCCGAAGTCATGCTCTTCGGCGCGCTGTTCAGTTCCTACGTTCTGCTTCGCACCGGTGCGCCCGAGGGGACCTGGCCGCGCGGCGAGGACATCCTGAACTGGAAACTGGCGATGCTGAACACCATGTTCCTGATCACCAGCAGCGTGACCATGGTCATGGCCTGGGCCGAATTGAAGATGAACCGGCTGGGCAAGGCCAAGCAGATGCTGGCGATCACCTTCGCCCTGGCCGGCGCCTTCATGGTGGTCAAGTATTTTGAGTACACCGACAAGTTCCACCATTACCAGGTCGAACTGCTCGCGCCCATGGCTCACGATGGCCACGATGTGATGAAGATCACCGGCCACAACGTCAAGGAGACCGAGGACAGCGTCAGCATCGAGCCCGATGCACACGGCGCCGACAAGTCGGCCAAACACGCTCCGATCACGATTGAACGTAGCAAGATCAAGCGGGTCACCAACTTCGGCCCCGCCCACAGCACGTTTCTTGCCGTCTATTTCACGCTGACCGGCCTGCACGGACTGCACATCGTCGGCGGCATGGTGGTGATCGGCTATCTGATCTTCGCCGCCGATCGCATCTGGAAGTGGAATCCCGAGAAAATGGTCAACCGGGTCGAGTGCACCGGTTTGTATTGGCACTTTGTCGACCTGGTCTGGATCTTCCTGTTCCCGGTCCTTTACCTGCTCTAAAGAAGGAGACCCCGCAATGGGCGGATCGTCTGCCGCTGACATTCAGCATCATGTGAAGATTTACTACCGCGTCTTTGCGGCCCTGGCCGTGCTGACCGTGGTCACCGTGGCCGTGGCCCGCATTCACCTGCCGTTGGCCGGCGCGGTCGCGGTTGCACTGTTCGTGGCCTCGATAAAGGGCACGCTGGTGGCCTGTTACTTCATGCATTTGCTCACTGAGAAGGCGATGCTCTTCTGGATTCTGGCCCTTTGCGCGCTATTCTTCATCGTGCTCATGGCGATTCCCGTGTTGACGGATCACGAAGTCATGCGGCGCACGGTCAACGTTGCCGTGCCGCCCATGAAGATCCACGAGACAACCCCCGCAACGGGTCATTAGGACGAAACCATGTCGCTCAAGTTCTTTCATGTGTTCTTCATCGGGGCCGTGCTGCTCTTCTTGACCGGCTTCGGCGTCTGGGCCATGCGGCGCTTTGCCGAGACGCAGCAGAGCGACATGCGCCTCGCCGGCATTGGTTCGTTTGTGGCCGTTGTGGTGCTGGGCGTGTACGGCGTCTGGTTCCTGAAGAAACTCAAGGGCGTCAGTTACATCTGACGCCGCGCCGCGGGGTTCGCATCACGATTGGACGGTTGAACATGGATCGCAATCTCAAAACGCGCATCTCGCTTGTGAGTGCAGCGCTCCTGACCGGCTGGCTGTCGTTCGCACCGGTTGCCGCCGCGTGCTCAGTCTGCTTCGGCAATCAGGAAGACCCGATGGTGCAGGGCGCCGCCAACGGCGTGCTGCTCATGGTCATCGTGACTTACGGCATGCTCCTGGGAATGGGCGCTCTTGTGGCAACGTGGTTCGTGCGGGCGCGGCGAATGCGGGCCGGCGATTCGGCTGCACAGACGCCTGCGGATAACTAAATCGCCGTGTGCCACTGCTCTGTGAGCAGTGATTCGCGATGGGGCGCAAACCCTCGTCGCACTGCTCACCGGGAAACGGCACACAAGAAACCGGCTTCAGACTGTATCACGCGGCATGGCGCATTTGACAACGACATTTGACTACGCGCCGGCCGGCGGGCTTGCCTACAACAAGTGGCTGCATCGTTTTGCCGTGCTGCTTGCCCTCTGCACGCTGCTCTTGATCGTCGCCGGGGCCATGGTGACCAGCACCGGCAGCGGTCTGGCCGTGCCCGACTGGCCCACCACCTACGGCCAGAACATGTTCACCTTTCCGCCTTCCAAATGGGTCGGCGGCATCTTCTATGAACACGTGCATCGCCTGATCGCTTCGGCGATCGGCTTTTTGACGATCGTTCTCGCGGTGTGGCTGCACAAGACCGAGTCCCGCCGCTGGCTCCGCAAACTGGGTTGGACCGCGCTGGCCCTGGTCATCGCGCAGGGCATCCTGGGCGGATTGACCGTGCGGTTTTTCCTGCCGACGCCGATCTCCGTTCTGCACGGCTGCACCGCACAAACCTTCTTCTGCATCACGATCGCCATTGCCGTCTTCACGTCCCGCTCGTGGCTGACGCCGCACCTGCGCATTGAAAGCCCCGGCCGCCCGGCCATGACGCACGCGGCGATTGCGTTGACGGCTGTCGTCTTCGTGCAACTGGTGCTCGGCGCCATCATGCGTCACACCGAGAGCGGTCTCGCCATTCTCGATTTTCCGCTCGCCAACGGCCGGATCGTTCCCGATGTCAGCGGCCCGGCGCTCGAGCAGTACAACGAGACCCGCCGCATGGGGCACTTCCTGCCCGAAGTCACCGCGGCACAGGTCGTGTATCACATGGCCCATCGATTCTGGGCGGTTGTCGTTGCAATCGTGCTGCTCGCAACGATGAGCATGGCCCTGATTCGTCACGGCAACATCCGCGCGATTCGTCTTCCGGCCCTGGTCGGAATTGCACTGTTGTGCGTGCAGATCGGACTGGGCGCCTGGACCGTCTGGTCCGGCCGCCATCCGTATGTCGCGACCGGCCATGTTGCCGTGGGGGCCGCGACGCTCGGCGTGGTCTGGCTGCTGACGCTGCAGATCCATCGACGCCTTCAGGTGGTGTCGGCGGGCGTGCGTCCGGTTCTGGAAGGAGCCGTGGCATGAACAGGCCCCTGGAACAGGCCGACGGCGGCGGAATGGCGACAGGCGTCGCGATGAGTGCGCCGTCCGCGTCCTTTGCCACCGTGACCGCGACGTGGTCCGACGTGCTGGCCCTCGCCAAGATGCGGATCAGCGTCATGGTGCTGATCGTCACGGCGATCGGCTTCGCCCTCGGCGCCGGCGACGGCTTCTCGCTCACCGCCCTCGTTCACTGCCTCATCGGCACCGGTCTGGTGGCCGTCGCCGCCAACATCCTCAACCAGGTTGCCGAGCGAGATTTTGACCGCCGCATGATCCGCACGCGGAATCGACCGGTCGCATCGGGCCGGATGGATGCCGGTGAGGCCGCGGCCCTGGGCTGGTCGGCCGCCGTCGTCGGAACGGCGTACCTGCTGATCTGGACGAACTTGCTGGCGACCGCGCTGGCGGTGGCGACTTTTGTCTTGTATCTGCTGGCATACACGCCGCTCAAGCGGGTGTCGATCTACAACACCCACGTCGGCGCGATTCCCGGGGCGCTGCCGCCGCTCATCGGATTCGCCGCCGCGGCCGGTCATCTGCCGCCGCTGGCGTGGACGCTCTTCGGCATTCTGTTCGCGTGGCAGTTGCCGCATTTCTTTGCGATCGCCTGGATGCACCGCGAGGACTACCTGCGCGGCGGCTACCGCATGCTGTCTTCGGTCGATCACGACGGACGGCGGACCGGCCGCTGGATCGTCGGCTACGGCATTGTTCAATTGATCATCAGTCTGTCACCGTGGTGGATCGGCGCGACCGGCACGCTCTACGCGGTCGGCGCGGCGGCTGGCGGGCTGGCCCTGCTGGGTGTGGGGACCCGGGTCGCGATCCTGCGCACCGCGGCAAGTGCGCGGGCCATGCTGCTGGCGACAGTCATCTACCTGCCACTCCTGCTGACGCTGCTGTGGATCGATCGCGTCTGAGGCTTCAGCGGACTTTGTCACGATTGACGACCGCATGCCGGGAAGGCCTTTCATGGGCGACATTGTCGATATCCAGGGCCTGACGCACCGCTTCGGCACACGGGTCGCGGTGCAGGATGTTTCGTTCTCCATCAAGCAGGGCGCCGCGTTCGGACTGCTCGGCCCCAATGGCGGCGGGAAAACGACGCTTTTCAAAATACTCGCGACCCTGCTCACGCCGACGCAGGGCACGGCGCGCATCGGCGGACACGACGTGGTGACCGGGCGAGCGGCGGTGCGGGGGCTGTGCGGCGTGGTGTTTCAATCGCCGAGCCTCGATCCCTTTCTCACGGTGCGGGAGAATCTGATTCACGGCGGACATCTGTACGGTCTGCGCGGCGCGGCCCTCGACGCCCGCATCGGCGAGGCCCTTGCCGCTTTGGAGGTCGCCGACCGGTCGCATCATCTCGTTCGCACGTTGTCGGGCGGGCTGAAGCGCCGCGTGGAAATCGCCAAGAGTATTCTTCATCGGCCGGCCGTGCTTCTGCTGGATGAGCCGAGCACCGGTCTGGATCCCGGCGCGCGAATGTCCATGTGGCGGCAGTTGCAGGCCCTGCGCGCCGCGACGGGCATGACCCTGGTCATGACCACGCACTTCATGGACGAGGCCGATCGCTGCGATCAACTGGGCATCATGGACCGCGGACGGCTGGTGGCGCTGGGCCGGCCTCACGAATTGAAGGGCCGCATCGGCGGCGCGTGCATTCAGATCGAGTGCGAGGATGCCGACGCGATGCGCGACCGCGTGGCTTCGCGATTTAACTGCCCCGCGACAGTGGTGGAGGGCGTCGTGCGAATTGAGCAGGCGGGCGGCCATGCCCTCGTGCCGGCGCTGGTCGATGCATTTGGGCCGGAGATCCGCTCCGTGACCGTGGGTCAGCCCACGCTGGAAGACGTGTTCATGCGCGAGACGGGAAGGCGGTTTGAAATTGAGTGACGTGCCCGTCAACGAGCCGGTTGCGCAGGCAATCGGCGTGTCGAAGGCTGCGAGTACGAACGTCGCCTCGATGGCCCGCGTTCAACCATCCGCAGAGATCATTGCGCCGGGCTTGTGGCTGCCGTGCATGACGCTCATGCGGCGAGAGGTCGTGCGCTTTCTGCGCCAGCGAAGCCGGGTGATCGGCGCGCTGGGCACGCCGCTGGTCTTCTGGGTGCTTGCCGGCTCGGGCCTGAGCAGGTCCTTCAGTCCCGGCGGCGGCACGGCGGCCGGCGGCTATGCCGAATACACCTTTCCCGGCGCGCTGGCCGCCATTCTGCTGTTCACCTCGATCTTCTCGATGATCTCGATCATTGACGACCGTCGCGATGGATTCCTGCAGGGCGTACTGGCCTCGCCCGCGCCGCGCTCGGCCATCGTGCTGGGCAAGGTGCTCGGTGCAACCGCGCTGGCGGTGGGGCAGGGGACGCTCTTTCTGATGCTCGCGCCGCCCGCGGGGATTCGCCTCGGCCTGGTCTCAGTGGCGATCACCATCGCCGCGATGACCCTCGTGGCGGTCGCCGTGACGAGTCTCGGGTTCTGGATGGCCTGGAGAATGGAATCGACGCAGGGCTTTCACGCCGTCATGAATCTCGTGCTGATGCCCATGCTTGTGCTGTCCGGCGCGTTCTTTCCGCCGCAGGGGGCGGCCGGGTGGATGCACAAGATCATGCTGGCCAACCCGATGACCTATTGCGTGACGCTGCTGCGCGAGGCGCTATACTGGCGAAGTCGGACCGTGCCGGTTTCCAGTGGACACGCCGGTTGGCAGGCGCTGGCCGTCACGACGGTGTTCGCCGTGGTCATGTTTACCGGCGCGACCCGCGCCGCGACGCGCGACGCAGTTCATACGCCCTGAAGTGAGTTCACATGGTCGATACACCACCACGCCCGCCCGATGCCACGGAAACGGCCCACGGTTCCGCCCACGACGCGCTGCGCCCGGCCCGCGGCTTCTGGATTCTCATGTTCGCGACAATCGTAGTCGTCGGTGGGCTTGCGTTCCTGCAGTTTCTGCGAACGCCGCGCGTCGGAGCCGGCCGCAGCGGCGGGACGATCGAGGTGATTCTGCCCGAAATCTCGAGCGTGCCCGACATGACCCTGACCGATCAGAACGAGCGGAAGGTCAATCTGCTGCACGATCTGCGCGGCCGTGTCTGGATTGCCGATTTCGTCTTTACCTCCTGCGCGGCGCAATGCCCCGTTATCACGCAGCGAATGGTGGAATTGCAGAAGGCGCTGGTCGACGGTGGCCTGCATGAAGTGAGATGCGTGTCGATTTCAGTCGATCCCGAGCGGGACACGCCTGAGAAACTGCGCGAATATGCGGCGTCGTTCAAGGCGCCCGATCCGGCCAACTGGCTGCTGCTGACCGGTGAGCGCTCGCAGATTCGCGATCTGGTGACGAAGAACTTCCTGCTGGCCCTGCAGGAGGAAACGGCAAACAGCCCCATTCTGCATTCATTCAAGTTTGCGCTGGTCGATCGCAACGGCCGCATTCGCGCGACCTATGACGTCATGACCGACGAAGAGCAGTACGAGAACGCCTCCGAGATTCTCGGCACGCCGATGCCGGCGGACGTCAAGAGCCGGATCATCAAGGACCTCAAGTCGGTGCTGGCGGAGGCGCGGCGGTGACCTTTCGCGATTTGCCGCACGTCAACGCGTCGCTCAACGCCCTGGCCGCGACGCTGCTGCTGGCCGGCTTCATTCTCATCAAGCGCGGAAACATCAAGGCCCACGCGACCTGCATGGTCGCGTCCTTTATGACGTCGATTGTATTTCTGGCGTCCTACCTGACCTATCACACCGCCCGGCAGATGGCCGAAGGCGTGGGGCATACGAAGTTCACCGGAACCGGCGTGGCGGCGAAGGTGTACTACGCGCTGCTGATCTCGCACGTCGTGCTGGCGGCGATCGTGCCGGTGCTGGCGATCATCACGCTGCGCCGGGCGATGAAGCGCGATTTCGTACGGCACAAGCGAATAGCCCGATGGACCTGGCCGATCTGGATGTACGTCTCCGTGACCGGCGTGATTGTCTATTTCATGCTGTATCACTGGTATGCGCCTTAGAGACGTATCGCCAGTCGCAGACTCTCACACCAATCGATTCAAAATCAGATCCCAGGCGTTTTTGTATTTCTCAATGCTCCAGCCCGTATGGTTCTTTCGAGGTGGCAACTCAATTCCACGAAAGGTCGTTTCGTTGTGGACTTTGCCATTTTTTCCCGGAGTTTTCAGCCATGTCTGGTGGTTTCGGGCAATTTCGGCCGCCATCACTGGCGAAGGAATGATGTAGTATCGGCTGGGATCTTTGCATTCGGCAGGTTGAATCCCGGCCAATACCCAGAAGAAATTATCGCCATAGTTGATCTCCGCTTTCTCGCCGAGGCTGCAAGTTGCATTACCCGGTACAAAAGTCTTTACTTGGATATGCACAAACTTCTTGCCGTCGATGTCGCTGCATAAGATGTCTGTATTCGGGCAATTACCCATCGTGATGACCGCAACCACATTGCGCAGACATAATTCCGCCGCGACCGAATACTGACTTGCACAGCCGCGAAGTTGCTTGCTGATGTATGCAGACGTGAGCTTCGCTTTGGACACACGGCCTGGCTTCATTTTGGATTCTCTCTAAACACCGAAGGACAAACGTCAGCCAAAACGCATTTGTCACACGCCGGCTTGCGCGCCGTGCAGACCCTTCGCCCGTGCCAGATCAGGGCGTGACCCACGTCCGTCCAGTCCTCGCGCGGCAGGACCTCCATCAGGTCGCGTTCGATCTTCACGGCGTCCTTGTCGTCGCGCGACCGCCATGTCAGGCCCAGCCGATGGGCCAGCCGTCCGATGTGCGTGTCGACCACCATTCCCTCGTTTTTGTCGAACCAGGTGCCGAGCACGACATTGGCCGTCTTGCGCGCCACCCCGGGCAGGGTGAGCAATTCGTCCATCGTGTCCGGCACGCGGCCGCTGAAGTGCTCGCAGATGCGCTTCGCGGCACCGAGGATGTTCTTCGCCTTGTTGCGAAAAAAACCGGTGGATTGAACCAGCTTTTCCAGCTCGGCCACGTCAGCCCGGGCGAATGCAGCGGCGTCGGGGAATCGTGCGAACAGGGCGGGTGTGACCTTGTTGACGCGATCGTCGGTGCATTGGGCGGACAGGATCGTGGCGACAAGCAACTGCAGCGCTGATTTGTGGGTCAGCGCGCATTCTGCGACCGGGTACTCCTTTTTTAGACGGCGAACGATTTCCAATGCACGGGCCTTGCGGGCCTGTTGCGACTCGCGCCCTTTGAACCTCGTCGGACTCGTTGGAGCAGACGTGGCGCGAATGCGTGCATTCCCCGCGATACTCTGGCTTGATTTAGTCAGCGGGCTCTTTCGTGGCATTACATTTTTCCGCTCAGGACGGTCCAACCCGCGCGTGCCACTGCTCTGTGAGCAGTGAGATGACCAACTCGTGTTCCCTCGCATTCGCACTGCTCACAGAGCAGTGGCACGCACCCACACCCTCAAATTAACGAATCGACTGAAATCCGTCGTCGCGGAGCAATGGCGGCGGGGGGCGGGTTTCGTCGCGCGGCCAGGCCATTTCCAGCACGATCAGCGCCAGCAGCACGAGGTTGATCTTCGACAGCATGACCGCCGATTTGTGAAATTGTTCGAAGACCGCACGGATGCCGTCCTCCACGCCGGACGGATCGACCGGTCCCTGCAACTGCTTGATCTGCGGCGTCAACACGAGCGCCGAATACGCATACAGAATGCACGCGCCGATGATGAAACTGATGCGAATGCGATCGCGTCCGCTGAAGCGCAATCGAAGAACGGGCGCGACGATCTGGGTCACCAGTAGGACGGCCGCGCAGATGCCCTGCACCTTGTCATAGCGGGTGAAGTTCGCGGCCATGATCTTGCCGGCGAGGGCGTCGGGACCGGAGACGCCGAGGGTGCGCATGGTTTCAAACGTCGTCTGCGCGACAACGGCGATCAGGACCATCGCGCCGAGCCAGACGCCGGCGGCGAGCGTGCCAAGTGCGTGAAGGAGTTTGCTCATGTTGTCGGATCCACCCATTCGGTCGTGCCATCGGACCAGATGTCTTTTTTCCAGATGGGCACGTCCAGTTTGACCTGATCGACGATCCAGCGACAGGCGTTGAAGGCCTCGGCGCGGTGAGCCGATGCAACCGCGACGGCGATCGACGCCTCGCCGAGCGGGATGCGCCCGAGGCGATGCACGATGGCGGCGTCGAGAATGCCTTTCTCCGCAATGGCCCGGACGCGGACGGCGGTCATTTGCGAAAGGGCCATGGCGTCATAAGCCTCGTAGTCCAGTGCGACAAGCGTCTTGCCATCGGCGGAATCGGCGCGAACCGTGCCGAGAAACAGGGCGATCGCTCCGGCCGAGTGGCCGGCGACGGCGCGCTGAAGCGCCTCGGCATCAATCGCTTCACGAATCAGTGACACCCGTTCCACGATTGCCTAACCTCCCGACACCGGCGGAATGACCGCGACCTCGTCGCCGTCGGAAAGAGGCCGGCTCAACTCGACAAACCGCTGATTGAGGGCCAGCCGCACGCCCACGGCCGCGCCGAGCCTCGGATAACGCTCGGCGAGGACCCCGGCCAGCCGGCCGAGCGAATCCCCGGGCGACACATCGAGCCGCACCTCCGCCACGCCGGCCCAGTCCGCAGCCGGGCCAAAGAATCGAACAGTCACATTCATGGACCAGATTCTAAGGGGACTTGGCCGCGCCGAGTACGCACGCTAATATGCCTTCCGGACGCACCCGGGTCCGAAGCCAAAGTGGCGGAATTGGCAGACGCGCCGGATTCAAAATCCGGTTCCCGCAAGGGAGTGGGGGTTCGATTCCCCCCTTTGGCAGTCCGTGCCCGAATCGGGCCACGTCTCATGAAGCGAGAACACGACGTTAAGCCGACAATTGTCGTCGAGCCGTGCGGCTGGACGCCGGCTCAGGGTCTTGTCCGCGCGGCGTGCTGGCTGGTGGTTGCGACGGTCGTTGCGATCCTGCTGATGTGGCCAATCGCCGAGCACTTCCCTCGCATGGTGTTTCGTTGGGCGATTCGAGCGACGATCGCATTGCTCACCGCGTGGATGATGTTCGGAATCGCCCAGTCGAAGGCGTCGTTCGTCGGCCCGTCGGTGTCGGCGATGGCGATCGCGGCGGCGTCTGCGGTGATGCTCTCGCATCATTTCGCCGCCGCCGGGCACGTATTCTTGACCCGGATGAATGACATCCCCGGCAACGTCTGGCTGGATTGGCGCGTCTTGCTGTTCATGAACATTCCGTCAGCCGTCGCGATTGGTTTCTGCACAGCCCTTCGACACGACGGAGGCGGCGATGCAAACACGCTGCTGGATATCTTCATGCGCAGATATTGAACACGAGCCCACGCGCGCGTTCAGCGACCCTCGTGCTTGTTCCATTGATACGGGTGTTTGATCAACATTCCGTGCAGATGTCGCTGCAGGAGAAATGCGCAGACCCCGTAAGTAAAGCGAAGAAGCACACCGCCCTTACACGCGCAATTTTCCTGGGGTTTTCTCGCGTGGGAGGGGGATTTGGGTGTTGGGCGTCGCGCCTGCGGTTAATACAACCCATGTTTTTCCGGCGACCCGAAACTGCCGAGCGCCACGGGGCTTTTGCCTTGCTGGAACGCCTCATGCTATTCCTCACTGCATCACCCGACCGCGTTGGCCGGGTGGAACCGAAAAGAAAAAAAATGCGGAGACACTTCAATGGACATTCTCAACGACCTGTTCGCCGGCATCTGGGGCCTGATCAACAACACCCTCGGCCATCAGGCGGCCAACATGTTCAACAGCCTGCTCTGGGCGATCGGGTTCTACACCGACTGATCCGATTGAGCGACATACCCGGGCCGCTTGTGGAGCGATGAAGTCGCTCCGCGGCGGCCCGCGGTTTTCTGCAATCAGGGCTTTCCCAATCCTCTCGTTTGTCGCGGTTTGATGCGGAGTCCGGCGCAATCCGCGGCCGGTCATTAAAGACTACAAAATGAATAATGCGGCGATCGTCTGGTGCGTTCGCCAAAGGAGGCTGTCATGTTGAGTAATTTGATTGATGTTCTGGTGTGCGATCTCTTGACCAGTTTGTTCGGATTCCTGCCGATCCCGGGTCTGGGCGGCGCGGTGGGCATGGCGTGTATGGACGTGACGGGGTCACTGCGAAGCCTGGGGTTGTGACGCCGGGTCGTGGTCAGACGCCCGGCTGCGCGACCCGCAGTCGGGCGATGTGCGAATGGATGCGTGCAGCCGGGACGCTGTCGGGCTGGCGCTGCGTCAGAGTTCGTAGAGCGGGTTGATGACCATGCCCGTCGCCAGTTTCGGGAAGAAGTAGGTCGACTTCTGCGGCATCAATTCGCCCGCCGCGCAGACTTCGCTCAGTTCGGTCATCGTCGTGGCCGGCATGAGGACGGCGATGCCGGCGTTTTCCGTGGCATCCGCGACGCATTCTTTTAGGCTCTTGTGATAATGAATCGTCGGCGGCTTGCCCGCGTTGAATTTCGGCCCGATGACTTCGTCGATGATGTAACGATGGAAGATCGAGTAGGCCAGCCGTCGCCACGCCTGCTTGCGCTTGGGCTCGTAGGCCGCCAGCATGTCGGCATCCTTGGGCGAGATGACCGCGCAGACATCCTCGCTTGCGAAGAACAGGGCCAATGCGCCGGTGCCGGCCTGGGCCAGTTGCTCGGACAGTTCGCGATCGGTGCGCGGCCGGGGGATCGGCGACCACTTGAACTTGTCGCCCAGCGCCTGCTTCATGGAGGCACTGCTGGACTTCGGCAAATCGACAAGCGTGCGAAAATAGGGCTGAATGGTCGCACCGGGGTCTTCCATGCCGCAGAGCACGGCGAGCACGAAGTTCACCGGGTCGTCCTGCTGCGGCTCGCCGTATTCGTCGACATGCAATTGCCGATAGGTCAGCGCCGTGCCGTATCGGTGATGACCGTCGGCGATGTAGATCGGGAGGGGGGCCAGCCTGGATTTCACCGCGTCAATTGTGACGGGATCGGTGACGACCCAGAGGCGATTCTGCACACCGTCCATGGTGGCCTGGGCGTCCGGCTCCTGGCGGTTGATCGCCTGATCGAGCAGGGCGGCGATTTCGTTTTTGGGATCGGGATAGAGGCCGAAGATCGGGCTGAGATTGCATCTCGTTGCCTGGGTCAATTTCAGGCGGTCTTCCTTCGGTCCGCCGAAGGTCTGCTCGTGCGGATAGACCTTGCCGGTTCCAAAGGGCTCCAGTCGAAGCCGGGCGAAGAATTTCTTGCGCGTGAGTGTTTTTCCTTCGAGGCTGTAGGTCTGGTGGTACACGTAGAGGGCCGGCTCGTCATCCTTGGACAGGTGCCGGGTGTCGAGCCAACTGACCAGTTCGCCGGCCGCCTTCTGGTAGACCGAGTCCGGCCCGGCCGTCTTCGGAGGGACATGCGGAAGGTCAATTGCAACGATATTCTGGTCGTTCTTAGCAAGGAGGGCCTTTTTATCGGCCTCCGAAAGGATGTCGTAGGGGGGCGCGACGACCTCGCTCAGGTCGGGATAGGTATATCGAATGGCCCGAAACGCCTCAATTTGAGCCATGGAGCGGCTCCTTTCCGCGGCAATTCCCCTCACCCCTACCCGCAATTGGGGTCTAGGGCGCTATGATTGCCCCGATCCCCCAACTTGTCCAGAGCGATACAACCCACGGCAGAATATTGACTTCCGGCCCGTATGGGCGATAAAATGAGGGTGCCGGGGAGGTTCTGCGCAATCGCTGCGCCGATGCCTTCCCGCCTGCGGCAAGATCGGGTGCAGACCCTCGCGCACCGGCAGCCGCCCAAAGGATGACGCGATGAAGGAATATCGTTGTCCGGAACTTGGCCAACTCGCACATGAGTTGCACATGTCGCCGTCTCGGCACCGTGTGCGGCAGGTGCAGGGTGCGGCCCGGGCGATCAGCCTGATCGACCCCGGCAAGGATTATCCGTATTCATTTGTCTGTTTCACCCTGACCGGCTACCGCTCGCGCAGCGCACAGGATGTGCTGCTGTCGGGGGCGGCGATCGTGGCCGACCTGATCACACTGATAGACGATCTGACGTCAACAACCCCGCTGTCGCGCGAATGCGCCGCGGGACGCCTGGCCGATGCCGACGGACTTGCGGCGCGGTTTAACGTCTCCAAGAAGACAATTTCGCGATGGCGCGTTCGCGGCCTGTTGGGCGCCTGGTTTGTATTCCCCGATGGCAAGTCACGATTCGCCTTTGCCGATGCAAATGTGCAGCAGTTCGTCGCGCGCAATCGCGACCTCGTGCGCCGCGGCGGGGCTTTCCAACTCATGCGGACCGACGAAAAGGACCGCATGATCAGCCGAGCCCGCGAACTGGTTCAGACCGAGGGGCTGTCGCTGCATGCCGTGACGCTGCGGGTGGCCGAGGAGTCCGGTCGGGCCATTGAGACGATCCGCTACACGCTGCGCCGCTACGACGACGAGAATCCCGATCAGGCCCTGTTCGACGAGTCGGGCCAGACCCGCGTGGTCAACGCCGACGAGGCAATTGTCGAAGCCCATGCGGCCGGTGAGACCGTTGGCGCGCTGGTTGAGCGCTTTGGCCGGCGCGAGGCTGACATTCGCCGCGTCCTCGTTCAGGCCCGTGCCAGGTCGCTTGCCGAAACCCCCGTCGCCTACATCTACAACGAGGAATTCGATTCGCCCGGAGCGCATGTCGCGATCCTGGAGCGCGATTCATCGACAACCTGCGATGATGATGCCGGCGAGGCGTCCGAGGAATTGCTTTCTCGCGTGCCCGCCTCCGTCCCTGCGTACCTGCGGGAACTGTACCGCACGCCGCTGCTCGGTCGCACCGAGGAGGCCGGTCTGTTCCGTTCGATGAACTACCTGCGGCACTGTGCCGAACTGGTTCGTCGTCGCATCGCGACGCGAGTCGATCAGCCCGCCATCGACGACATGACCGAGATGGATCGCCTGCTGGATCAGGCCAATGCGATCCAGGGCCGGATCATTCAGGCCAACCTGCGACTGGTGGTGAGCATCGCCAAGCGGCATTTGCGCAGCGGTCGATCACAGGATCTGTTCGAGTTGATCAGCGACGGCAACGTCGCCCTCATGCGGGCCGTTGACAAGTTCGACTATGCCCGCGGTTTCCGCTTCAGCACCTATGCCTCATGGGCCATCACGCGGCACTACGCCCGCTCGCTGCCCGAGGAGTATCAGCACACCGATCGCTACCAGACCGGCTGCGACGAAATGCTGTCGGTCGCGCGCGATTACCGCGACGATTCCGGCGACGTCGAGGCCGTTCAGGATCAGCGGAAGTCGACCGTTGCCGCCGTGCTCGGGTCGCTCGATGAGCGCGAGCGCAGCGTGGTCGAACTTCACTTCGGCCTGGCCGGCCGCGAGTCGGGCCGCACGTTGGAAGACATCGGCCGCGAACTGGGCATCAGCAAGGAACGCGCCCGACAACTCGAGCAGCGCGCCCTGCGCAAACTCAAAGCGGCGCTGGGCGATCGCGGGCTTGAATTGCTTGCGGGTTGAGCCGCGCCCTGAATTTCAAATCACTGTCAATATTCGCACAAGCGGGCACAAAGCCAAGGCGGGCTCGCTTTACCGTCTCGACACGCGCATTGTCGCTTGGATCGCTCCTACTGCTGAGCCATTTTCTCCAGCCTTGCCGGGTCATAACTCTTCGCGGGCAAGCGTGACACGATGCCGTTGTAGTCGGGTTCACTCATCGTCGGCGTGCGACTGAGAATCCACAGATATTTTCGGCTCGGCTCCCCGACGACGGCCCATCGGTATTCCGGATCCAGATCGATGACCCAATAATCTCCTTCGAATGGCCACTGGAACATGACTTTAAATTTCGCATTTGTCTGCGAGTCCACCGGCCGGGCGACGCCCTTGGCGACATCTTCCTTGCCGGTCATCGATCCCTTGCGACATCGGTTGACGACGTCGACCTTGCCGTCGGGGCGAAGTGTGTAATCGGCGGTTGCGCCGTGACAGCCTTTTTCAAATCGCGTCGGATATTTGGCGATTTCGTACCAGCGCCCCATGTAACGCGTCAGTTCAACACGGTCGACTACAGCCAGTGGCAGGGGGTTTGAGCAACCGGCGAGACTCGCGAGCGCGAGACATGCCGCCGAAAGGAGTTGCGTGGCTGGGCGGCTTGGAAAGCGGGCAGGAATGGCAAGCGAACGGCTTTGCATTGGAGTCTCCAGTGAATATGAGGGACGGGCTTTATTTTATTGCGGCGCGCAGTTTCTCGGCCTCGCCGGCGGCCATTTCGTAGCAATGCTCCGGGGCCGGGTAGGCGCGCGAGCCAATCTCCGCAACATACGCGGCGATCGCCTGGGCGAAGCCCGCGCGGCTGTCGGCGTAGCGCTTGACGAACTTGGCCGTGGCGCCCTCGGTCAGGCCAAGCATGTCGTGCAGCACCACGACGTGTCCGTCACAATGGGGCCCCGCGCCGCAGCCGATGACGGGCAGGTCGGTCGACTCAGCAATGATCTTTGCCGGTTCGGGCGGAACGGCTTCGAGCAGAATGGCCGACGCGCCGGCTTTTTCCAGCAATTTTGCGTCTTCAATCATGCGCATCGCGCCCGCGGCGTCGCGCGCCTGAGCGCGGTAGCCGCCCAATTGGCGAACCGACTGCGGCCGCAGCCCGAGATGCACCATGACGGGGATCGACGCGGTGGACATCGCCTCGACCGTGCGAACAAATCGACGATCGCCTTCAATCTTCACGCAGTCGCACCCGGCCTCGACGAGGAATCGTCCGGCATTTCGAACGCCCTCCTCGACGTTGACCTGATAGGACAGGAAGGGCATGTCGCCGATGACGAAACACCTCGGCGCGCCGCGGCGCACGGCGGCGGCAATGGTGACGAGAAAATCGAGCGAGACCGGAAGCGTGGAGTCGTGGCCCAGGATGACCTGCGCCGCCGAATCGCCGACGAGGATGCAATCAATGCCGGCGGCATCCTCGATTCGAGCGGAGGGATGGTCGTAGGCGGTGAGCATCGAAATGGGCTGGCGTGCCTTCTTGCGGGCAAGCAGAGTGGCGAGGGTGACGCGTGCGGATGGGATCATGCGGGATAGCGTAGGTGGGGAGGTGGACGGCGGCAAGGCAGCGGTGCGGGCTGGCAACCCTCGTGGTGGCAGGCGTGCCCGGTGGTTTCGTTGGATAGTGAGTTATCGGAGGCTTGGGCTTCAGTTTGGCCCGGTTCGCAGGAACATAAAGTGAACAATGTCTAATTACCAATCAGCAATTCCAGAAACGCCGTAATGTCTGCCCCGTTGAAACAGCCATCAGGTTGCATGTCCGCGCCCGGGCCGCAGCGTGGATGGGCAGTTGCGTAGGCCGCCGGGTCGACCAGTGCGAGAACGAATGCGGAGACGTCGCTGAGCGTTGCAGCACAATCACAGTTCATATCTCCGGGAACGGCCGGTGTGCGGAAGTGGGTCTCCTGGCGACTGCGGCTTTGCGGGGTCATCCAGGGGCCATGCGGTGCGAATGGCATGGCGGTGCGGTCGTACCTCGTGCGCAGGACCCAGTGAAACGCTCTGCCACAGGTCAGGTTCGTGGAAGTGGCATTCAGGGGTATTCCGGCGACGCCGGTGTCATTAAACACCGTCGACTTTTGCAAGCCGGTCCCGTCCAATGGCGTACCAAGGGGCTTAATCTCCCACTCAAGTTGAACGCGTCCTCGGCCGAACGGGCTCCGCCCAATGGCGGATAAAGTAATCGCGTCTATTTCATCCGATCGGCCCAGATGCGCGATCGGGATAATCTCGTTCAGGCGCCGCTGCCGTGGGATGGCAGCCATTCCCAAGCCTGAATTCCCGTAGCACAGGATGCTCTGGCCCTCGTCCACATGGCCGCCATCAAACCCCGGCGCACCGACGACAACGTCGCCGAAACCATCGCCGTTTATATCACCCGCCGCGGCAACGGAAAAACCGAACTGCCCATTGGTCTGGTTCCCTTCGACGAACCAGTCTGGCGTAGGACTGGGTCCTTCGGGTGAGCCGTGGAATACAAACACCCGGCCTTCGTTGACCTGGTCGTTGTCGTAAAGAGGCGAGGTCGCGACGATGTCACTGAATCCGTCGCCATTGACGTCGCCGACCGTCCCAGTGGCCCAACCGATCCGGGCTTCGACCTGGTTGCCCTCAGTCATCCACAATGGCGTGGTCGCCAACCCGCCCGGCGAGCCGGCATAGACAAATGCCGCGCCCTCCCAAAACTGACCGCTGCTGTAATTGACTGCCCCGACAATGACGTCACTGAAGCCATCGCCGTTCACATCACCTGCGCCGCCTGCGGAGAACCCGAATGCCGCGTTGACCTGGTTGGACTCCGCGGTCCAGTTTGGGGTTCGGCACAATCCAATGGGTGACCCATGATAGACAAATACCGCACCTTCGAGCGATTCGCCGTTGGTGTAGCGGTACGCACTGATTATGACGTCTGAATATCCGTCGCCGTTGACGTCTCCGGCTGCGCCGCCGGTTCGACCGTACCACGCTGTCATCTGATTGCCTTCGGTCATCCAGTCCGCGTTTAGGGGGGTGCCGTTGGGGCTGAGGCCGTTTGGCGAGCCATGAAAGACTAGGGCGATTCCTTCGTCAGTTTCGCCGTTTGTATATGAATAGCAGCCGATCATCACGTCGGCGAAGCCGTCCGCGTTAACATCGCCCGCCGTGCCTACCATTCGACCCATTCTGCCGTCGATCTGATTGCTTTCAGCGGTCCAAGCGGGTGTCGTCGCCAGGCCCGTCGGGGATCCAAGATAGAGCCACGCGCGGCCCTCTGCGAATTCGCCATTGCTGTACTGCGGCGAGCCGATGATCACGTCGTCAAAGCCGTCGCCGTTTACGTCTCCAGCGGTCCCCACTGCGTAGCCGAACTCGGCGAACGCCTGATTTCCCTCCGCGATCCAGTCAGGTGTGGCCGAAGGTCCGGTCGGAGAACCGTAGAATACCAATGCAGCGCCTTCGTTCGGCTCGCCGTTGTCGTAGTTAATCGCGCCGACGATAATGTCGCCAAAGCCGTCGCCATTCACGTCGCCGGCCGATGCGACGGACCAGCCGCACGAGGCACCGCCCTGATTGCACTCTGATGCCCAACCTGGCGCCTGCGCGAGGCCCGTCGCGCTGCCATAGTGCATCCACGTAGTGGCTGCGCCGGGGGGAGACTCGGGTTGGACGGTGCCTCCAAAAACGACATCGGCAAAGCCATCACCGTTGATGTCGCCGGCGGGCGCAAGAGCACAACCCAGCCCTGCCTGATCCTGATCACCGTGGAAGACTTCTGCGGTTTGATCCGAGACACCATTTGCTGAGCCAAGGTGGATGGAAACCCGGCCAACATTTTCCAGATGTGTGTCGAGACCGCGTGCGCCGATGGCGATGTCACAATAGCCGTCACCATTGACGTCGCCGGCGGCGGCCACGGAACTTCCGTGTGCCGCACCTGCCTGATCGCCGGCCGATGTCCATGCCGGCAGGCCCGAGACGCCGATCGTTACACCGAGGTAAACGAAAACGCGACCTTCGTCGACGTTTTCTCCGTCGTATCCTGGCGAGCCGATGATGAGGTCGCTGAATCCATCGCCGTTGACGTCTCCGGCGGTCGAAACATCTGCTCCGAATAGCGCACCGTCTTGATTGCCCTCGGCGGTCCAAACTGGAGAAGCCAGGACGCCGACGGCAGAACCAAGGAAAACGCTGGCGCGGCCTTCGCCGGCCTGACCATTCGAATGTTCGGGCGAGCCGACGATGACATCGGCGAACCCATCGCCGTTCACATCACCAGCGGTGGCGACGGCCGCGCCGAACAACGCCCCGGGATGGCCACCGTCGGCGGTCCATGCAGGCGTTGCGGCAAGCCCCGTAGGCGAGCCGTGAAAGACATAGGCCCGACCTGGGGTCGGCTCGCCGTTTCCGGCGTTCGCAGCGCCAACAATCACGTCGGCGTATCCGTCGCCGTTGACGTCTCCGGCAGGAGCCACCGATCCGCCGAGGCGCGCGCCGACCTGATCGCCATCGAAGGTCCACGCCGGGCTCGAGGCCAGTCCCTCCGGCGACCCAAAATAGACAAAGACACGGCCCGTGTCTGATTCCGTGCTGTCGAATTTCCATGCCCCGATGATGACATCGCTGAATCCATCGCCGTTCACATCGCCCGCCGTGGCGACACTGCAACCGAATTCGGCGCCTGGCTGATGCCCCCGGGCGGCCCACGAGGGTGTTTCCGACAGGCCGGCGGGTGAACCATGATAGACAAGAACGCGCCCTTCCAGCGGCTCGTCATCGGCATCGAAGGGCAAGCCGACAATCAAATCACTGAACCCGTCGCCATTGACGTCGCCGGCGGTCGCCACGGATAGGCCGGACGACTCCAACCGTGGTGGTCCGGCGTAGTTTCGCGTTGGAAGAGAAATGCAGGCTGATAGTAGAGCAATCGCCCTGAATGTACTGGCCATGCGGTTCGCCCACCGGGATCAGCAATTCGATGTCATGTACGTAGAATAGTCCAGGCGCAATGCTGAACCAAGAAAAGCCGCTTGTTCTTTCGAAATGAATGTCGGGGCGATCTGTCGTGAATTAACGGCCGTCGCACTCGCCCATTTAGGAATCGCGCATAAATAAAGTAAACAATTGAGCGTCCTCTTGCCGTTGAGAAGGTAATGCAGGATGCATCGGTTGTCGCGTGGATTCGCGAGAAGTATCGGGGTGTTGCTGGGAGGCTGGATGA
>Ga0268299_1000745_pt1 | contig 83695 bp, 72 predicted proteins | sample NOBtaG_FD_193484 | JGI IMG/M metagenome (GOLD analysis project Ga0268299, IMG submission 193484) | Activated sludge microbial communities from bioreactor in Nijmegen, Gelderland, Netherland - NOB reactor | ecosystem: Engineered > Bioreactor > Aerobic > Activated sludge | place: Netherlands... | reverse complement strand
CCAGCAATAAGGTTCCAAATCGTTTCATAAACAATCTTGTTTTTTCAAAATGTGTAAGCAAAAAACAGGCAAATCTGCCTGAAAATGAAATTTTGTCAGTTTTTTAAGAGGGTTAATCTTCCAGATAGTCAACGCCATCAGTATCACTACGTAGATATGAATTATACGAATTTAAACTTCCGAAGGTTCATCTGATTTTTTCTTATTCCAGTAGTGGTACAGGCAATCTTCCTCTCTTACATCCTCTTGGCCTTGCTAAGTTACAGAAGCGGCAAAAGTGCCGTGCTTTTTTCCGTACTTGTCGTTATGATCGGAGGACAAATCATTCTCAAAAAGGGGCGCGATACATCGCTGCAACGATTTCATCCATGGATATTCTCAGGTGCCATTGCGAAAACCGAGGGCGATATTACCGATGGATGTTGGGTGAGTGTTGTTAATGCTGCGGGGAAAATTTTGGGATACGGCCATTATCAACAAGGCTCTATTGCAGTTCGTATATTAAGTTTTGATCAGAACGTTCCAACTCCGGCAATCTACCAGGAAAAAATTGCTGCTGCGCTTTCCCTGCGCGAAAAAACCGGACTGATTTCCGCTCAAACCAACGCGTACCGGCTGATTCATGGTGAAGGTGATGGCCTGCCAGGTTTAATTGTTGACTTCTACGATGGAGTGGCAGTAGTACAGGCACACTCCCTTGGGATGAACCGTGATCAAACCAACATTGCCGATGCCCTGAATACTGTTTTACACGGAAAACTGACTGCTATTTATTACAAGAGTAAAGCGACCCTTCCCGGAAAAGCCCGCGATACCCAGCAAGACGGGTACCTTTCGGGTATGGGCGGTGTGCCACACGTTATTCTTGAGCACGGTAACAAGTTTTATGTTGATTGGGAAGAGGGGCAGAAGACCGGCTTTTTTCTTGATCAGCGCGAGAATAGAAAGTTGCTGGGAGAGTTTTCGGCTGGCAAAAAGGTATTAAACACCTTTTGTTACACCGGAGGGTTTTCGGTGTACGCATTGAAAGCCGGTGCCGAATTTGTCCATTCGGTTGATGCCTCAGAAAAAGCAATTGACCTCACCCGAAAAAATCTTGAGCTCAACGGTTTTGATTCAGAAAAGAATTTCTGTCAGGCTATTGATACGTTTGAGTTCCTGAAAGACAAAAAAGACGTATACGATCTGATCGTATTGGATCCACCTGCATTTGCCAAGCATCGGGATGCCCGGCATCAGGCAATGAAAGGATACCAACGACTGAACAGCGAAGCCATGAAAGCTATCCGGAAAGGCGGAATCATTTTCACTTTCTCATGCTCGCAGGTTGTTGATCGTCAATTGTTTTATGATACCGTTTCGTCTGCGGCCATTCTTGCCGGAAGAGAAGTAAAAGTTTTGCACCAGCTTACCCAGCCACCCGATCACCCCGTGTCGATGTTTCATCCGGAAGGAGAATATTTAAAAGGACTGGTGCTTTACGTTGCATAGACTGGTTTCTGGATTCTTGATTCTGGTTGTGTGTGTGAATTCATGATTTAACACCAGCACCCAGAATCCAGCATCCATCACTATCTTTGCGCCATGAAAATTTTAGTGACGGGTGCAGATGGTTTATTGGGAAGCAATTTAGTACGCGAGCTGTTGGGTCGGGGGCTTACCGTTCGTGCGTTTGTCCAACCGGGAAGACAACAAAAAACACTGGAAGGATTAACGCTGGAAAAGTTTCCGGGCAATCTTTTATATGCCGATGAGGTTACAAAGGCTGTTGAGGGCTGCGATGCGGTAATTCATTGTGCTGCCAGCACAAGTGTTTGGCCTATTCGTTCTGAAATTGTTAATCAGGTAAATATTAAAGGGACTCAGCACATCATTGAGGCTGTAAAGAAAAACCGTACGAAACGCCTGATATATGTGGGAACGGCAAATTCGTTTGGATTTGGATCAAAAGAAAAACCGGGGGTTGAAGATAATCCATACAAGTCGGCCATCTATGGTTTGGATTACATGGATTCTAAATATAAGACACAACAAATCATCTTAAAAGAAGTGAAGGAGGGCTCTCTTCCTGCTTTAATTGTTAATCCAACATTTATGTTTGGGCCATATGATTCAAACCCCAGCTCAGGCGCTATGATTGTTGCTTTGTATAGGGGAAAAGTTCCCGGCTATACCAGCGGAGGCAGAAATTATGTATGCGTGAAAGATGCGGCCATTGCTATTGCCAATGCTTTAACAAAAGGTCGCCTGGGTGAGTGCTACATTCTGGGAAATGAAAATCTTTCCTACAAAGAAGCTTTTAATAAAATCGCTTCTACCATTGGGGTTAAACCACCTGCCCTTGCTATCCCGGTCGTATTCGCGAAATTGTACGGGCGCATTGGTTCATTCATGGGCAACCTCACCGGCAAGGCCCCATCTATCAGTTATCCGCTTTCGCGGATAGCGTGTGATGAACATTATTTTTCAGCCGCCAAAGCGGTAAAGGAATTAGAACTTCCTCAAACACCAATCGAAACAGGAATAAAAGAATGCTTCGACTGGTTAAAAGAAAATGGTTATTTAAAATAATAAAGTGTCCTACACTTTTAGGTGTTGGACATGTTGGTTATCAAAAAAAACTTGCCTTAAGTTGGCAGGCCACTCTCAGCTTTCGCAATCAGTGGTCAGACGACTAAGGTGTGTCACCAAAAAAAAGTATGTCATACTTCAAAAATAAAACAGCAATTGTAACAGGCTCGGGCATGGGCATTGGTAAAGCCATTGCGCTGGAACTTTGTAAGGAAGGAGCAAATGTTGTGTTGAATGGACGAAACCCTGAACGGTTGGAGAAAACTTTCCGGGAATTCATAGAACTGGGGTATCCGGTAACGGCCATACAGGGTGACGTTACCCTTGTTTCGGATTGCGATACTATTGTTAAAAAGGCGCTGGACACCTTTGGACAAATTGATATTCTGGTGACCAATGCCAGCGTAAGCATGCAGGAGCGATTTGAAAACCTGAATCCGGAAGTGTTTGCCCGGGTTGTTGAAAGTAACATTAACGGATCGGCCTTTCCTGCGCACAGGAGTCTTCCGCACATTAAACAAACCAAGGGTAGTATTATTTTTATTTCCAGTGTTGCCGGCATGATTGGGTTGCCAACCGGTTCGGCTTATAGTGCCGGAAAAATGGCGCTCACTGCACTTGCGCAATCGTTGAAAATGGAATTATCCTCTTCGGGAGTTCATGTCGGAATTGTTCATGTCGGCTTTACCCAAAACGATAATGACAAACGTGTGCTCAACGCAACCGGTGAATTGGTTCCGGTTGCCAGACGACCGGCCTATTTGCAACAAACACAAGAGCAAGTTGCCAAAAGTGTTTTGTCAACCATCCGTAAAAGAAAATTCAAAAAGGTTTTAACCTTTGTTGGAAAGTTGAATGCTCTTGTTGTGCGCTTCTTCCCGGGGCTGGTTATCCGTATTGTTACCTCTGCCCAGAAGAGGATGTAACGCTACGGCTTCGCTATGCGCAACTTTTGATTCGTCTGTTCATCAGTAATAACAAGAAGAATGCTTTCATTGTATTTTGTTTTAGACCAGTATTCTACTTTTTGGTTGGTGCGGTAAACATATAATCAAGTGTTACCTGCAACATCGCTTTTAAACCGGGTAGCATACCGCGTTCATCAATCATAAAATCGGGCGTGTGGTGCGCAGGAACAGTTGCCAGGTTCTGGTTGGGCGGCATGGCTCCCACAAAAAAGAAAAAGCCCGGAATCTTTTGCTGGTAATAAGCGAAATCTTCTGCGCCTGTTACGGCATTAATCCGTACTACGTTTTCGGCACCCACTGCCTTTTGTAAACTCCCAACCGTCTTTTCTGTGAGGGCTATGTCATTGTAAGTGATAGGGGTTTTGCTGTCGATGATCACTTCCGCTGTAGCGCCAGCGCTTTCAGCAATTTTCGTTGCAGTTAGTTTTAGCTTCTCGTGCACTTTCTTTTGCATTTCAGCATCGAGGGTTCTGATCGTGCCCGCCATAAATGCTTCTTCCGGAATAATGTTTTCTCGAACGCCCGCCTGAATTCTTCCAACCGAAATGACGACCGCTTCTTTTGTGAGTTCACTTTGTCTGCTTACAATGGTTTGAAGCCCGTTGATGATTTGTGCTGAGATTACAATGGGGTCCACGCTCATCCACGGGTACGCCCCATGCGATTGTCTGCCTTTTACTTTTATAGAGAACCAATCAGAGGCGGCCATGGTACCGGCCGGCCTGTAGGTTATTCTGCCGAGCGGTGTAATGGATGAAATGTGTAATCCAAAAATCACATCTACTTTCGGATTTTCTAGTACGCCTTCTTTTACCATTAAGTCAGCGCCCCCTTCCTCGCCTGCCGGGGGCCCCTCTTCGGCAGGTTGAAAAATAAATTTGATCGTGCCTCTTAGTTCATTTTTGTTTTTTGACAAGATCTCCGCAACCGCCATCAGAATACTCACATGCGTATCGTGGCCACAGGCATGCATGACTCCTGTCTCCACTCCATTAAAAGTTGTTCTTTCTTTCGAAGCAAATGGCAAACTATTTCGTTCTGTTACCGGAAGTGCATCCATATCGGCACGCAGCGCAATAACAGGCCCCGGTTTGCTTCCCTTTAAAAGTCCAACCACGCCTGTGTGGGCGACTCCTGTCTGAACTTCAATGCCTAATGATTTAAGGTGTTCAGCAACTTTAGCAGCTGTTTTGGTTTCCCGGTTTGAGAGTTCGGGAAACTGATGAAAATGCCTTCTCCATTCGATCATTTTCTTTTCAGCTTCTGCTGCTTGTTTATCAATTGCCGTTTGAAGTTTAGGGTTAACCTGTGTCATTCCTGCTACCGAAATATGCAGTGCTAAAAAGAGGTAAATCTTTCTCATGGGTTTTGTAATTTTCACGTTAAATAAACGTAAGCATTTATTCACTAAAATCAATTGACCGTTTTGGCAGAGTGGGTAAAAATATTTACGGGACAAGCAGAGGCTGAGCAGCGACTAACACCAGGCAAACCTCAGTTGGTAATCGCTAACGGCAAACGTATTTGCTTAGTCTGCTTTAGTGGTAAATTTTATGCCGTTCAGGATTCCTGCTCGCACAACGGTGAGTCGCTTAGTAACGGAAAAGTTAATTTTATGGGAGAAGTCATTTGCCCGTTGCACAATCATTGCTTTAGTCTTGAAACCGGCCGAGAGATGTCTTCGCGATCGGCTGATTTGCGTACCTATCCAATAAAAATTGATGAATCGGGTTTTTTTATTGGTGTTTAAATGGCTCTTTTGAAATACAATTCATGATTATCCGTTTACTGCCTGTGAGGTTTTTGATTGCCATACTCCTTTTCTTGCCTCTTCTTTGTGCCGGGCAGATTTATACCGAAGAAACATTTTTTTCACGATTGAAAAATGATGGACAAATTGCTGAAGAACTTCTCAGCAAACGTTCGGTTGTTTTACACAGCTACACCTTAACACCCAAAGAGATTTCGACCATTCATGAAAGTTTGATTAAAACGGGCATTGATGCTGTTGCATACTTTACGCTTGATGGTGTTTTGGCTGGTAGAGATGTTGCTGATTCATACGCTGATTATTTTTCGAAACGTGAAATCAACAACCTGGTGATAATCCAAAAATCAACCTCTGCGTTTATCATTACCATTACTGCTTTTAATGGAAAGCCTGACTTTGTTAGTGTGGGTCAACTTTCCTGGAGTGCCAGCTCATCTTCCCTGAGCGATGTTCTTGCAACGGTTTACCGAACAGCCCTGGCATCCAACAAAAAGAAAAATTTACTCATTAACGATATTTCCGAAACCGGCCTGCCTGTAAGAGTCATTGATGGTCAGCGGGCTGAAAATTTTGCTTACGATTTAAAAGTAGATATGCTGGCGGTACCTAAATTCAATGATGCTGAGCTGGACACCGCACTTGCACAGATCGCTAAAAAGTATCCGCTACGTTATCAACTTGTTGACTACACCATTCCGGAAAAAGATTTACGCAGCAAAGGCTTCTTGTATGTGCTCCGCTTTGTTAACACACGATGCAACATGGCAAAGGAACTTCTGGGCTATTCCGTTAAGCCGTCAGAAAGTGCCTTTGTTTCTGTAACCTATCCAAATGGACAGGTACAGTTAAAAACAATTCCTGCCAATACGCCTGTGTTCAAGTTTTACGTGCGACAAATCGATTCTGGAAATGTTTTTCTTGGGGGCAAGTGGGATGCCGATACCACATGGCAGCAGGCTTTGTTAAATTACATTAAAGGTTTTAAAATCGACCTGAAAATAGAGTAGCGGAACCCCATCGAAATAAAATTCGTTTATTACCTGGGGGAAGCTGCGAATTGCTGCGCTGGCACGAAGGTTGTTTCTCTTATTAAAAATTAAAGTTATGAGGTGGGTGATTTTCGTTTTCCTGGTGGCCGTAACTTCTTCTGCATCGGCTTACATTTCCGGTATTGCCATTCAAACGGATAAAAATTCTTCTATGCAGGTTTATGTGAATGGAAGGTTACGTACCGCAGAGGCTAAATCGTTTGTTAGAATTAAAGGAAACCCGGGATTATACCGCATTGCCATTAAGGTGTTGAATCCACACGATAAGGAATGGTATGTTGTTCGTAAAGACATCCTTGTTGAAAAAGGTTATGAGTTCTATTACCGTGTTAATTTTCTAAAAGGCAAACGACCTGTTATTGAATTAATCAGGCGATACCCGGTCTACAGCAATTACTTTCTAAACCCAACGCTGTACAACAAACATCCCATTAGTTGATGCTGTTCTGATTTCAAAATGAACCGATCATTTTCTTTTGCTGCGGCTCATCATTACCACGACAAAAATAATAGCCACAATAACAAAGAATTTAAAGGCTGATATTGTAAGGTGTGGGAAAGTGAACCAATCGAAAATCCCTACAATTGAACCAATTGCTCCGGCAATCGCCCCAAAAATTGCGGCAATAATTCCGATGCAGGCTCCAACTAAACCAGCGATTAATCCGAAGATCCCACCTGCAATTCCAACCCAAATTGGAAATGTGAGGATGAGTAAAATAATAAGCAGCAAAGAACTAGAAGATGACGAGGTTTTGGTTGACATAATAGAATAAATTAAGCATTTACATTCCTGTATCTACAAGAATCATTCTCAGATAAGAAAGTCCAAAATTTTACAGGAATGACTGCTTTTGCTTCCGGGTGGTGTATCATTGTGAACAGTGCCTGACGAAAATGAACAGTGCGACAGACCTAAAAAGTCACCCAACACATGCCTGAATTTGCCATATTGCATATATAGCGTTATGATTCGTTGGTTTCTCTTTTTAGTCTTTGTCAGTTCAGCGGTGCTGGGGCAGCAGAAAGTAGAAGGGGTTATTCAGGATAAAGAAACCGGAGAACCTGTTCCTTTTGCTTCCCTCATCATAATGGGAACGCCTCATGGAACGAGTAGCAACCTGGAAGGGCAGTTTTCATTAGTAGTGCCCGATACCTTTTCTGTTAAAATAACGTGTATTGGTTACGAGTCGTTAACGGTCACTTCTTCTGAGGCCCTGCTTCTTGTTAAACTTGAGCCCTCAACAACTCAATTAGCGGCAATTGTTTTTTTTCATAAAGAAGTTAATCCCGGCAGAATTGTACGAAAAGCTTTTTCGCGGATAGACGAAAATTATGATACCGAATCCTTCCTACAAAAGTTTTTTTACAGGCATTACACACGAAGAGATTCCCTTTATGAGCGCCTGGTAGAGGCTTCCGTAGATGTTTGGAAGCATCACGGCTATAAACACCAAAGGGCGGTGGCCGGAGAACGAGAAGAAATCCGTGTTACTCAATTGAGGCGCAGCCTCGACATCATGGGAATGGTACAAGGACAAAAGCCATTGCACCTGGGCTTTACATTGCAAAGTGATTTTGTTGGCTATCAGGCCAACCCTGAACAAAAGCATCCCGGCTTTTTTGAAACCGCCAGCAATCTGAAAGCTGACTTTGACCGGTATAAATTTTCGTTCGACCGGGTTACAACCTATGATGGCCACGAGGTTTATAAAATTGATTATGCATTAAAGGAAGATTCTGTTCTAACGGTTTCGGGGTATAAACCCCTTCCGCAGATTACCGGGTCATTATACATCACCACCAAAAATTTTGCTTTCGTAAAAATTGATGAGGTCAAATTCGATCGTTTCGTTTCAGTACGAACAACTGCTTACTACCGAAAACAGGGAAGGAAATATTACCCGTATCACTTCATTCGCGAGGGGCAGAATTTTTTCATCGATCACAGATACACCTCCTTTCATGTTGAGATGATCTCGCTGGATATTCGTCATGGGGGAACTGAAAAATTTACAGGCCGCGAACCAGACAGAGAAGCGCTACTCAAACTTCCTTACGATTCTATGTTTTGGAATACAACGTCCATCTTAAAGGCTACCCCGTTAGAAGATGACATTGTCCGTCACCTGGGGCGTGGGCTTACGCTGAATAAACAATTTTTTCTCTACAAACAATACGAACAAAACGTTACTGATGGCGGTAATGATGGTGAAACCAAATTCAATTGGTTACTCAATAGCAGTAAGGGAAAAAGAATTCTCTACATCTGTTTCTGGGATGAGAACTTTAAGCTGCACCTGCCAGACTTCGAATACATCAAGCAGCTTAACCTGAAATATAAACATCACATCACCTTTGTGTTGGTTTCACTGTTGAGTGATGAAACACAATGGAAACAACTACTGACGGATTACAACATGTTTTCAGACGGAATGATTAACTACCGGATTGATCGAAATTCAGATATCGTCAAGCGGTTTAACGCAAAACACCCCCCTGCCTATGTTTTAATACCAGCGGAGGGGGATGCGGATGTAAATGCCAAAAATCCAAAAAACCCTCTTTTAGCAGAAGAATTTGGAGCTTTAATTGAATCCGGGTATAAGTAAAGTTTTACAACGTATCACTTAAATCTTTGGTGAGTACAAGAAGAGTCTGTTTCCTGTATGAAATTTACAGAAAACAGACTCCTGCTTTTTCTTTCAGTCGTATCTAAAAAGGATACTCTCCCTTTGCTATGATGTGGTTGGCCACCTTTCTTCTGGCTTCCTTCAGGTTGTATGGTTCAACTTTTGTAAAGCGTTTCAGACCCATCAGCATCAGCCGCTGTTCATCCCCTTCTGCAAAAGAGGTAATGGCGCTTCTTCCTGCCGATGTTGCCTTTTCAACCGCATGATGCAGATAAATCATGGCCATTTCTTTTTCTATTTCACATGCCTTTTCCCCTCTCTGGCCGATCATCTTCTCTACGCGTAACAATACCGATTCCGCAACGTACCCCTCAATGAGCATGTCGGCCAGGTTCATTAAAATTTCCTGTTCGTCAGAAAGTTTCATCATGAACTTCTGAACAGCTGCGCCCGAAACCATTAATCCTGCTTTCTTCAGATTACGCAGGGCCTTCTTCTCTTTCGCGAAAAGTGCGGTATCTTCATCCGAACCAAAATCAGGAATCGCCATCAGTTCCTTTTGTACTGCCATGGCGGGATTCATCAAGTCGAGGTGACCTTTCATTGCACGTTTCAACAACATGTCAATGGTGAGGAGTCGATTGATTTCATTCGTTCCCTCAAAAATTCGATTGATCCGTGCATCGCGATAGGCGCGATCCATCGGCCCTTCGGCCGAAAATCCCATCCCTCCATAAATTTGCACTCCTTCGTCCACCGTGAAGTCGAGCACTTCAGAACCATGAACCTTTAAAATTGCACACTCAATGGCAAACTCTTCCAGCGCCTTCAATCTGGCTTTTGCGGAGTCCATGCCTCCGGCTACAAATGCATTGTAGGCATCGTCAATATTTTGTCCTGCACGGTAGTGAGCAGATTCAGAGGCAAAAATTCGTGTTGCCGCCTCGGCAATTTTGTGTTTGATGGCACCAAAGTTGGCGATGGATGTACCGAATTGTTTACGTTCAGTGGCATATTTAGCAGCTATGGATAAGCACATTTTGCTTCCACCTACAGCGGCAACGCCCAGCTTGATCCGGCCAATGTTGAGAATGTTTACGGCTATCTTAAATCCGTTTTCGCGTTCACTTAATAAGTTTTCAACCGGAACCTTGCAATCATTAAAGAAAATCTGACGGGTAGAAGAACCTTTGATCCCCATCTTCTTTTCTTCTTCATTCATGGTAATTCCACCAAAAGCCTTCTCTACAACAAAGGCACTTAAATTTTTATCGTTATCGATTTTGGCAAACACCACATAGATGTCGGCAAAACCACCGTTGGTGATCCACATCTTCTGTCCGTTAATCACATAGTGTTTACCATCAGAGGTTAGTACGGCTTTTGTTTTTCCGCTGTTGGCATCCGAACCTGAGTCGGGTTCGGTTAAGCAATAAGCGGCCTTCCATTCGCCAGTGGCCAGTTTGGGAATATATTTTTTCTTCTGGGTTTCGTTGCCGTAATACAAAATCGGAAGGGTACCAATGCCGGTGTGGGCTGATAACGCAACGGCTACTGAATGGCCTCCTCCAATTACTTCGGCTACCAACATGGTTGTGTTAAAGTCCATTCCAAATCCACCAAATTCTTGTGGAACGGAGGTGCCCAACAAGCCCAACTCGCCCGCCTTGTCTAAAATGGAGGGCATCAGTTTTGGATCCTTCATCGAATCAATTTCATCGAGCCTTGGATATACTTCTTTCACTAAAAAATCTTTGCATTGTTGCATGATCATTTTCTGCTCTTCATTGAAATCTTCCGGAATGAAAATTTCATGAGCTTCAGTTTCACGAATCAGGAATTCTCCTCCTTTGATTGGTTGTTTGGTTAATGTAGTTGTGCTCATAATTTTGGTCATGACATAAGTATCAAGACGTTAGACATAAGACTCTTGGCGTAACGTCTTGATTAAGCCAAAAATCACTTTTTGAATTTCTGATATTTTTACTGACAGGGTTTTTTGTTGCTCAGCTGAAATAAAATCTACATCGAAGCCGAGGATAAGCAGGGTTTCTAATTCATATGCTGATCCAAGACTGATGTTTAAAAATTGTGCGAAATCTTTATCGGTATTTCTTTCACAGCCCTCAGCGATATTTGTGGGTATATAAACTGCACATCTTCGCAATTGAGACCTCAATCCAAACCTCTCTTCGGTAGGAAAATTTGAAGTAAGTAAATAGACCTCCTTCACCAGATTTCTGGATAATTGCCAAACCTTAAGTTCTTTAAAATTATGCATCTGCCTTATTACTAAAATCTTATGTCTGGGGTCTACAGTAGTTCATAAATCCCCGCTACACCCTGTCCTCCGCCAACACACGCGGTAACCATTCCATATTTTTTCTTTCTTCTTCGCAATTCATTGAAGAGCTGAACAGAAAGTCGTGCTCCGGATGACCCCAGCGGGTGGCCGACTGCGATGGCCCCACCGTTTACGTTTAATTTGGTTCGATCGATTCCCAATTCCTTTACCACCGCTAATGATTGGGCGGCAAATGCTTCATTCAATTCAATCAAGTCAATATCATTGAGTTTCAGGTTGGCAATCTTCAGTGCTTTTGGAATGGCCGCTACCGGGCCAATGCCCATGATGCGCGGATCAACACCGGCCGTTGCATAACTCACCATGCGGGCGATCGGTTTTAAATTTAATTGCTTCACCATGCGCTCGCTCATTACAGCAACGAATGCCGCTCCGTCTGAAGTCTGTGAAGAATTCCCCGCAGTCACCGATCCGCCTGCAGCAAAAACCGGTTTTAGTTTTGCCAACCCTTCTACCGTTGTATCGGTACGAATTCCTTCATCGGTGGCCACAACAAACTCGCGTGTTTTCTTTTTCATGTTTTCATCCACATACACTTCCTTCACGGTAATGGGAACAACTTCATCTTTGAATTTTCCTTCCTTCCAGGCAGCGGCAGCTTTCATGTGCGACTCATACGAAAACTGATCCTGCTCTTCACGCGAAATTTTAAATTGTTTGGAAACCTCTTCCGCTGTTAGACCCATGCTGGTGTAGTAGGTAGGATTGTCTTTTGCGATGTTGTAGTTCAGCGCGGTTTTAAATCCCATTACTGGAACAAGCGACATCGATTCTGCTCCTCCTGCTATAATCACATCCGCCTGACCGGCTTGAATTCGCTGACTGGCAATGGCAATGGTTTCAACGCCCGACCCGCAGTAGCGATTCACCACCATACCGGGGACATCCATTCCCAACGAGAGCAACGCAATCATTCTTCCGATTTGCATGCCTTGTTCTGCTTCCGGAACTGCATTGCCGACAATGAGGTCATCGACCATCTTGTTTTCTAGTCCGGGAATTGACTTCACAAGATGTTTAATTACATCCGATGCGAGATCATCGGGTCTCACGAACCGAAATCCGCCTTTCTTTGCTTTTCCAACTCCTGTTCTAAATCCTGCTACGATGTATGCTTCCATAAAATTTAGTATTAAGACTTAAGTATTAAGTAGTAAGACCGTAGCAAGAAATCTTATGTCTTGCTACTTGTGTCTTACGTCTAGTTTCTAAGAGGTTTGCCCCCCGTTAAAATCGCCTGAATTCTTTCAAGTGTTTTTCTTTCACCTGTTAAAGACAAGAATGCTTCACGCTCAAGATCGAGTAAGTATTGTTCGCTTACTTCCTGTGGGGAGGTGAGATCACCACCGCACATCACATTGGCGATCCATTTTGCAACTTTTGCATCATGCTCCGAAATGTAGTTACCCATACGCATGCCTTGAAGTCCGGCTAAGAACAATGCCTGACCTGTGCGACCCTGAACTTTAATATTTCTTGCCTGCACGGGCATTGTATAGCCTGCTGCAACCAGATCAAGAACCGCCTCCTTTGCATCAGCAATTTGGCGATCCTTATTCATAGAAACACGATCTACTTTTTTCAGAATACCAATTTCACGAGCTTCTACAGCAGAAGTCGCCACTTTTGCTGTAGCTATTGTCATGAAAGCGTTTTGAAGGGCATTCAGTTCCACATCTCCTTCTTCCATTGCATCGCTCACTCGCTTGGTTAATTCTTTTGTTCCGCCTCCACCGGGAATGAGCCCAACCCCAACTTCCACCAGACCGATATAAGTTTCGGCCGCGGCCTGGGCAATATCAGCATGGAGGGTCATTTCGCAGCCTCCGCCCAATGTTCGGCCCTGAGGGGCAACCACAACCGGAACGGATGAGTAGCGCAGGCGCATGACCGAATTTTGGAAAGCCCTGATCATAAAGTCGATTTCATCATAGTCTTGGTCAATGGCGTACATAAACACCAGTCCCAGGTTAGCCCCCAGCGAAAAGTCGGGACCCTGATGCCCTACTACCAGACCTCTATAGTCTTTTTCGGCCGTGTCAATTGCCTTATTAAGCCCTTCCATTACTGCGCTGCCAAGCGTGTAGCTTTTTGAATGCCACGAGAAGTTGATTACCTCATCGCCCAGGTCAATGATTTTTGATTCTGCGTTTTTCCAGATCACACTCTCACTCTTGTTTTCGAGAATGATAAAGCTTTCTCTTCCGGGAATTGATTTGTACGACTTGCTGGGGATGTCGTAATATTTTTTCTGCCCGGCCTCGGTTTTGTAAAACGATTTATTTCCAGAAGCCAGCATATCATACACCCATTGATTGGGTTTGTATCCTGCCGCCTCCATCAGTGGAATAGTTTTTTCAACACCAACAGCATCCCAAGTATCAAACGGGCCCAGGTCCCAGCCAAAGCCACCACTCACGGCATCATCAATTCTGAAAAGCTCATCGCTGATTTCCGGAATGCGGTTGCTCACATATTGGAACAATCCAAAAAAAGCATCGCGATAAAAATCTCCTGCTTTATCTTTTCCTGCTAACAGCACTTTGAAACGATCGCGAAGATTGTCGATCGTTTTTGTTGTTTCAAGTGTCGCAAATTTTGCTTTGGCTTTCGGTTTGTACTCGAGTGTTTTTAAATCGAGCGTTAGAATTTCTGTTTCGCCTTTTGCGTTCTTGGTTTTCTTATAAAAACCCTGACCGGTTTTGTCGCCCAACCACTTGTTCTGTTCCAGTTTGTTCACCACATCGGGCAACTTAAACATCTCGCGGCCCTCATCTTTCACCAGGCCCGCATAAAGATTATTTGAAACTTTTACGAGTGTGTCAAGTCCAACAACATCTGACGTTCTGAAGGTTGCCGACTTGGGGCGGCCAATAACCGGGCCTGTTAACTTATCAATTTCATCTACGTTAAGATCGAATTTGCGCATAGAGTCTATAACCTTTAAAAGACCATAGATTCCAACCCTGTTTCCGATAAAAGCAGGGGTGTCTTTACACAGTACAGTTACTTTACCCAGGTACAAATCGCCATAGTGCATCAAAAAATTAGTGATCTCCGGATCAGTCTTGGCTGTGGGTATAATTTCAAGAAGTTTGAGGTACCTGGGCGGATTAAAGAAGTGGGTTCCGGCAAAATGACGCTGAAAATTCTCGCTTCTTCCCTCCGCCATCAGGTGAATTGGTATGCCCGATGTATTGGATGTAACGAGTGTTCCGGGCGTACGGAATTTTTCAACTTCTTCGTAAACTTTCTTTTTGATGTCAAGATTTTCAACCACCACTTCAATGATCCAGTCGTGGTTTTTGATCTTCGGCATATCATCGGTGAAGTTTCCAAGTTTGATACGCGAAGCAAATTTTTTGCTGAACAACGAGGCCGGATTTGCTTTCAGCGTGGCGTCAAAAGCAGCGTTAACAATTCTGTTTTTAACAGCAGGATGATCGGTCGATAGTCCTTTTTTCTTTTCGTCATCGGTTAATTCTTTCGGTGCAATATCAAGCAGCAACACTTCAACACCAATGTTGGCGAAGTGACACGCGATGCGTGAGCCCATAATTCCCGAACCGAGTACAGCAACTTTGCGGATAGATCTTTTCATGATTGAAATTAATGATACGCCTTTTCGTAAATATTATTTTTTTCTAAAATTTTGTTGATGCTTTGAATCACTTCAAAAAAAACATCCAGTTTTTGTTGCGGAATTTCTTCGCGCACAAGTTGGTTGAATCGAAGCACGGTTTCCTTTGATTGCTCTCTTCCTCTCTTTCCTTCTTCCGTTAAAAAAATTCGCACGCAGCGTTTATCATTCGCATCTACCTTGCGGTAAATCGCTCCGCGCTCTTCCAGTGTTTTTAACAGACGCGTCAAACTACGCGCTTCAAGCCCCATGAGTGGAGCAATTTTTGTTGCCGGGGTGCCCTCTTCAACATCAATATTCAGCAACACAAAACCAATGGCCATGGTTGCGCCATAATTGGAAGCCCTTTGATTGTACATGCGGGCTATGGCGTGCCAGGCTGCGCGAATGTGATAATCGATGGTCTCCTCTCGTTTCATCTGAAATCATCAAATTGATACGGCTTTTCGGAAGGAAAAACGAATATAGCATAAATTTGTTATGCGCGCATACTATTTAAAGGATATTTTCATCCCCTATTTGTAACTGCTTTGGCTTGAGTCGCGTCTTAATACATAAGAGTTTTATGTATTAATAAGCTATGCATCCTCCTGAACTGCTTAAAGGCACACTTCAGACTATTATTCTGAAGATTTTAAAAGATCATGGTAAAATGTATGGGTATGAGTTGACCCAGCGTGTCAAAGAATTATCTGCTGATCGCATTTTGCTTACAGAAGGCGCCCTGTACCCAGCCCTCCATAAACTGGAAGCCGAGGGACTTCTCACCACCGAAACGGTTATGATTGGCAAACGCGTGCGAAAATATTATTCGCTTACGCCAGAAGGATCGGGGCTTGCTCGTGAACGTGTTGCCGAGTTTATCGATTTTATCAAAACCATGACCACTGTACTAAAAATTGAAGCTGCTTGAGGCTTAGCAACGATCATATCGATTATATCATAAAAGACCTGAACTATCGTGGGATTATTGCAGAGGAAATTCAAAATGAATTAATCGATCATGTTTGTTCGGCTGTAGAGAAAGAAATGGCTTGCGGAAAGCGATTCATCGATGCATACCATGCTGCTCTAAAATCTTTTGGCCATACAACCGGGCTTCGTCAGACTCAACAAGAAACGATACAACTGGAAAATCAAAAAGTTAAGATTATGCTGCGCAATTATTTTACCATTGCTTTACGCAACCTGAGTAAGAATCGGTTTTATACCGCCATTAATGTTACGGGCTTGGCGGTAGGCATTGCTTCGTGTCTCATTATTGTTTTGTTTGTGATGAGCGAACTTGGCTACGACAAGCATCATACAAATGCGGAAAGAATCTATCGAATAAACGGTGAAATCAAATTTGGAGGCAATCACTACATGCTGGCAGTTGCTCCTGCGCCATTGGCCGAGGCCCTTGTACAGGAGTTCCCAGAAGTTGAGAATGCAGTACGATTTCGTAGTCGCGGCTCATACCTGGTAAAAGCGAGTGAAACTTCTGATAACATTAAGGAAGATCATGTAGTTTGGACAGACAGTTCGTTTTTTAAAATTTTTACTGTTCCGGTCCTTCAGGGAAATTCACAATCTGCACTGAAAGAGCCTAACAGCATTGCTATCAGTCAAAAAATAGCGAACAAATTTTTCCCCAGTAGTACCGCATTAGGTCAAACGCTTATTCTTGACAACCGGTGGCCGATGAAAGTTACCGCTGTTTTTGCCGACATGCCGAAGACCGGTCATTTTAACTTTGATGTTTTGATTTCGATGAGCGGGCTGGAGGAGGCTAAAGGCACCAATTTTCTCAGCAATAATTTTCAGACATACATTTTATTGAAAGATGGTACCAATGCACGCGCACTGGAAGCCAAGTTGCCCTCTATTGTAATCAAATACATTGGCCCGCAGGCCGCACAAATGTTGGGTGGCGAATTTACGATGGAGAAATTCGTTGAAGCCGGTAACAAACTTGAATATTCTTTAATGCCACTTACGGATATCCATCTCTATTCTGATCGTCCAATAGGCGAGCTGGCACCCAATGGCGACATCGCTTACGTGTATTTATTTTCTGCGGTAGCGCTTCTCATTCTTGTTATTGCCTGCATTAACTTCATGAACCTTTCCACTGCGCGTTCTGCCAATCGCGCGAAAGAAGTAGGGGTGCGGAAAGTAATGGGTTCTCTTCGTTCTCATCTCATTCGGCAGTTCCTTACTGAATCGATATTACTGAGCGCTTTGTCGTTCGTGCTTGCGGTGGCGCTTGCCTATTTGATCGTTCCAATATTCAATGAGCTCTCACAGAAATCGCTGGTCTTGCCCTTCTCAACGCCCCTGTTTTACCTTGTCCTTTTGGTTGGTTCGTTGATCGTTGGGATTCTGGCCGGTCTTTATCCTTCTTTCTTTCTTTCGGCATTTAAACCCGTTCAGGTACTGAAAGGGCAAGTTGCGCTTGGCATGAGAAGCGGTTTTATTAGAAGTTCGTTGGTTGTCTTTCAGTTCGTAATTTCTGTTTTCCTTATTGTTGGTACAATTGCCGTATACCGGCAACTCGATTTTATCCAACATAAAAAAATTGGTTTTAAGAAAGACCAGGTATTAATTGTACATGATGCATACGCCCTTGGTGACAAAACACGAGTATTCAAGGATGAAGTAAAGAAAAACAGTTTCATATTAAGCGGAACCGTTACCGGATACTTACCTGTAAATGGTTGGCGCAACGACAATACGTTTTGGCCGGAGGGCGGACAACCTACACAGGATAACATGGTGGGCATGCAAACCTGGAGCGTGGATCTTGACTACATCAAAACATTCGGCATGAAAATGATGACTGGTCGCTTTTTCTCAGCGGAGTTTCCTTCTGACTCACAGGCGGTGATCCTGAACGAATCGGCCGTGAGGCAATATAATTTTGAACAAAATCCGATTGGAAAAAAGATATCCACCTTCACTGGCAACAATCCGGATGGGTCACCTGATATGAAATCGATGCGATCATGGGAAGTTATTGGTGTGGTCGAGGATTTTCATTTCGAATCGTTGAAGCAAGGAATTGCACCGCTCGCCTTTTTTCTGGATGGAAATAATGGTAGTGTCGCTTTTCGCTTCCAGTCTAAAAATACCCAAGATGTAATTTCAACTATCGAGAAAAGCTGGAAAGCCCTTGCGCCAGGGCAGCCATTTCAATACTCATTTCTTGACGAAGATTTTGCTAACCTCTACACGACCGAACAGCGCCTTGGAAAAACATTCGCACTTTTTGCCGGTCTGGCAATTATGATTGCTTGTCTCGGACTATTTGCGTTAACTGCTTTTACTGCTGAGCAACGGACAAAAGAAATCGGAATTCGAAAAGTATTGGGTGCAAGCGTGAGTGGTATTGTAGTGTTGCTTTCAAAAGAATTTGGTAAACTCATCATCATTGCTTTCATTCTTGCCACCCCGGTAGCATGGTGGGCAATATCTAAATGGCTGGAAGATTATCAATACAAAGTTGAAATCGGTTGGGGCATTTTCGCGCTGGCCGGCCTCATCGTGTTAGTGATTGCCTTTGCAACGATGAGCTTTCAGTCAATTAAAGCAGCTATTTCAAATCCTGTAAAGTCGCTGAGGAGTGAGTGATTAATTATTCGGCTGTTGCAGCGCGGGCGGATCACTTGTTATAAAATCTCCGCGTAAGGTTCTGTACCGTTTTCTTGCTTCGGCCGCAAACACACTACCTGGAAATTTGTTGAGAAATTCCCGATAGATTTCCATGGCCTTTTCTTTATTGGCCAATTGTCGCTCATAAATTTCTCCCTGTAAAAAATAGGCATCATCAACAAGTATGTCGTCCGGGTATTCGTCCAGTATTTGCTGAAGAAGTTTGATGGATGACTCGAACTCGCCACGCTGCAACCTGATGTTGGCTTCAAGCCAATATACATCATCAAGAATAGTTTGATTGGAAAACATGCGCACTGTATCGTTATCATTTGATGTTCCCTCCTTCAGCAGTTGAATCGCATTAAGTGCCTCTTCGGTTTTATTTTGATAGAGTTTCAACTCAATTGCTGCATACGACTTTAGTGCCTCTCCGGCAGAGTCAAATGCAATATTTTCCTTTATGCGCATGCTCAACTCCATGGCATCGTTAGCAATCTCACGGGTTGTTGCTTCCTTCAGAATATCGAGGTGCTCTTGAGCAAGCATGAAGTCACCTTTGTAGTAGGAAAGTTTCGCATTTTTTAATTTAGCTTCATACCCCACCGGATTTTCCTGCAAAGATTTTTCCACTTGAGAATACAGTAAGGTTGATTCCCAGGGTTCGCCTTTTAAAAGATAGATATCGCCCAAATCAAGTTTAGCCTTTGATTTTAATTGTAACGAGGTACGTGGATTTGCAATGAGTTCATTCAGTAATACAATTGCCTGATCTTCTTCATCAAGATAAGTCGCATATAAAATAGCCTCATTTCGTTTTGCCTCTAGCGAATTTTGGCTTTCGGGATTTCTTGAAATGAACAGGTGATAATCCTGAATCAGGCTTTTTACCGAATCAGCACTAACGGGAAATGTAGTTCGCACACGTGCTTCCCGCGAACGCATGAGACCCAACTGAGCCTGTAGTGAGAAAGGACCTTCGGGATATTCTTTCAGTATGTAACGATAGGTTTTAATGGCATTTTCGTAGTCTTTATTATCGAGGGCTACCTTCGCCACTTCCATACACTTTTCACCTAATTTTTTGTACCTGCGATCGTAAGCCCGTGCCTGAATAAAAGCGGCAGAGAAATTTTTTTGTTGCATGGTTACCCAAATCAGCAGATCGGCATACGGTTCAACATCAGGCGAACGCTGAACCTGTTCATATAAAATTTTTTCCAGGGTCTCCAGTTCTTCAGGTTTTGTGAGTACGGCCTGCATCATGTTTTTTGCAAACTGCACATTGGCCGAAGGTTGTGTTGTATAACTCAGGTATTCTTCAACCATTTTATCGCGCTGACCCTGGATGCGATATAACATGGCAAGTTCCAGACAAAAGAGGTAAGGGGTTTTTAAATGTTCGCGACACTTGGTTAGCGCAAGAACTGAATATTCACTCAGCGAGCGGCTTGCCAGATAATCTGACATGATTTTAATAAGCCCCACATTCGAAACATTTTCATTAATCAGGTCGCGGAAATATTTGTCTGCCCGTTGTGTATCGCCAGCACGCATATAGACAATTCCCACATCCAGTTTGTAGAGGATATTATCAGGGTATTTTTTTTGTAACCTTTTCAAATGAGCGAGTGCTTCCTCTGTTTCTGATAAGTCCAACAATGTGTTCAAGTAATTATTTTGAATGTATTGAAGATTAGCTTCGTTCTTTACCAGTTCACGATAAAGCTCCAATGCCTTTCTTTTTTCACCCTTCAATAAATATTCCTGTGCAAGTTGGATGTCTGTATGATTCTGCGAAAACAGAATTGTTGGCGAAAAACCGAGTGTAAACAAAAGAAGGCCTTTTATTATTAATGTATTTATATATATATAATAATTATTATTAAGGCTGTGGAAATGTTGACAAGTCGCTAACCATTTAGATTGTTGGCTTTGAGTGGGTAATGTGTGGATTGAAAAGTGCAAATAGTCAGGGAGTTTAGATGAATATCAACAAAATCTTCTATTGTGGAAAAACTGGTTGTTGATTAAACGTAATGTGAGCTTATGTGGTTAAGTTATCAGTTATTAACAAGGAGAGTCGCGATTTGGGTTTTTAGATGAATTTGGGAATAGATGATATGAATGTATTAAGTTGTCCACACTATATTAATAGGATATCAACAAGTCTCCCACTTGCCAATTTGCTTTTAAAAAGATATCCTTTCCGGCTTTAGGATTCGTGTAATATATGACTGGCTCCGCTAAGCGCTTTTGAAAATAATTACCGGGATCCCATTTTTGATTTTTGTTTGGATCAATTAAAATGCGGAGTTGATAATTTCCTGGTGGAACATTTTCAAAGATGTAATTTTTAATGTTGTGCGCCTGTTGAATTATTTTTCCTGACTTATCAAGCAGCTGAAGGGTAAAGTCTTCATTGGTTTCAACCTTTGTAATGATCAAACCGAAATCTTCTGGCTTAATTATTTTGACCTGGTTTTCACTGGTTTTCAAAGAGTCGTTTTCAATGGAAATAAATGCGCCCTTGCGAAGAAGGAGCTTGATTTTTTCTTGTTTCTTTTTAACCGGAGTCGGCTTAGTGGAGGTTTCTTTTTTTAGTTCGATTTTTCTAGAGAGCGTTAGTCGTGTTAGATTTTGATTCCATGAAGCGTCATTGTTAGTAAGTGGTAATGTGGTTACCGAATCAATTTGCAGGAGAATACTGTCTGGATTGAATTGCGCAACCGGTTTGCTAAAACTGATGTTGGCTGTAAAAAGTGATTTACTTTCAAAGATATCAGCGTTCTCAAATTTTAAAGCGAAGTTATCTTTAGTTGATTCTTTTTTAGGGAATTTGATGTAAACGAGCGTATCAATTTTTTGGTCGAGACTATCCTGAGCTTGTAGATGAACCGCAAGACTGTCCCTATCAGGAATGGTGTTATATATTTTGAGGGTAGTTAAATCCGGCTCAAGAGTTGACAAAATGGTAATGCTTTTATCGGTTGAGGCAAGATTATAGTTAACTAAGCTTTTGGAAAATCGAAGGTTAAAGTAGGCAAATGTTTGTCGTGCAGAAAGAAGTTTTAGCGCACTCATATCCAGTTTGAAAACATCAATTTTTAATGAGTCAATCCCTCCGGTTAAGTTTATATTTTCTTTAATGAATCCAAATTTTTCACTCTTTGAATCAACAATCAGGTTTTTATTACGGTCGTCAAATGCGTACAAAAAGTAGTCTCCCGGTTTAAGATTTTCTATCGAGAATCTTCCTTTTTTATCGGCTTGCGTTACCCACATTCCCGAGTGTTTGAATATGTTAAACGTGTCAGATGCTTCAATAAGGGCAACTGTATAGTTAGTAGCGTTTTTACTTGTTAGTATATCGCGAACAGTTCCGTTTATTGCTAATGAATCTATATACGATCCTGTGCTAAAGGCTAATTTTACTGATGCCGGATTTTTTTCAGTAATATCCTGAATGCTCTCGCGAAAATTTATCGTGTAAGTTGTATTGTTTTTTAATTCTGAATTGAAGCTAAGAGTTACCTTATTTTTGTTTGCAACAACTTCAAATTTTTTACCGATACCTGGGGTAATGATGATTTTTTCGCGGGGATTGTTAAGTTGAACCAGTTCATTGAATACGAGATTGAGTTGGCTGCCGTTAAAGTTTACTTCTTTATGTTTGGGATTTGAACGAACCAGCACTGGCGGATTTTCATCTTTTGGACCTCCGGTTGGCGCTGTTTGCTTGGCACATTTTTGTGTAAGCAGGCTAATCGTAAACAATAAAAGAATCCATCTAGTTTTCATTTGTTTTGGTAACGTAGATTAAACTTGAGTAGTTGTTTTTGCCCGCATTCAGATTTGAGGTTAAGCCTGTGTAGAAGCCTTTAAGTAATGAGATGATTGCGGACGCTTTATGATTCTTATACTTTTCACTTAAGATACTAACGTAATACGAATCTAATTTCATGGGTAGAATGTCGAGAAGTTTTAATTCTGATTGCTGAAGCATGACTTCCATACTTTTTTTCGAGAAATGCCATAAGTGTCTTGGAAGATCATATCCTGCCCATTTCTCTTTATAATATTGCGCATCGTACGATTGATAGTTGGGAACAGCAATAAAAAGGGTGCCGTCTTTTTTTAGAAGCTGTTTAAGTTTTTGGATAGTTGGCAGTAAGTCAGGAATATGCTCGACTACATGCCAGGCGGTAATGATATCAAACCGATTGTTGATAATGCTGTTGAGTTCGGGGTTGATTTTTTGACCGATTAGCCTTTCAGCCTTTTCACGGGCAGTATCCGATACTTCCATTCCCTCTACTTCCCATCCGGAATTTTTCATGACTTGTAAAAATTCTCCTGTACCGCATCCTACGTCTAGTATTTTTCCTACCTGCTTGTAACGTTGGATTTTGGCCCGCTTCCATGTCAATGAAAAGGTACGGGCGATGCGATAAAGAATTCCAATTCCGCCCGATGATTTGCCCGAGTGAGATATGTATTCTTCAGATATATAATATTCTCCAAGTTTACTGTTTTCTGGTCTGGGTGTGGTTATGGCAAGGGTACAATTGGGACAATGACTTATTTCAAATGTTTCATGTGAAACAGTGTAGTCTTGACAACATAGAAATTTTTGTAACCCCGTAGTTTTGCAAACGGGGCATTCACTAACTGCAATCATTACTTGCCAAGGTAAACAGAGAGAATGGAAATATCAGCAGGAGATACCCCGCTAATACGGGAAGCCTGGCCGATAGTCTCGGGTTTTATCCTTTTTAGTTTTTCCCTCCCTTCTGCGGAGAGTGCCTTAACTCGGTCGTAGTCAAAGTCACCTTTGATTTTGTATGAGTCAAGGGTTCCTATTTTTTCTGCAAGTTTTTGTTCACGATCAATATAGCTTTCGTATTTAATGCCAATTTCTACTTGTTCTTGTACCTCTTCTGAAAACTTTTTTAATAGGTTATTTATTTCAGATCCAAGGGTTTTGAGTTCTTTTATGCCGAGTTCTGGTCTGCGGATAAGATTTATTGCTTGAATTTTTTCGCGGATGTTGGCCGTATGAAGGCTGGTTAATCCATCGTTTATTAATTCCGGCTCAACTTTGATTTTGTGGAGTTCAACCGTTAGCTGTTTAATGTCGTTTTTCTTATCAAGAACTTTTTCAAGGCGGTCATCACCTGCCAGCCCAATTTTGTGACCCATTTCTGTAAGCCGAAGGTCTGCATTATCCTGACGGAGGAGTATACGGTATTCAGCGCGCGAAGTAAACATTCTGTAAGGCTCTTGAGTACCCTTATTTACTAAGTCATCGATCAGAACCCCGATATAAGCTTCGGAACGTTTAAGAATAAAGGGATCTTTTTCATGGACTTTATTGTGGGCGTTGATACCCGCCATCAGACCCTGGCAGGCAGCTTCTTCATAGCCAGTGGTACCGTTAATTTGTCCTGCAAAGTACAGATTATCAATCAGTTGCGTTTCAAGAGTAAGCTTTAATTGGGTTGGAGGGAAGAAATCATACTCTATTGCATAGCCAGGCCTGAACATTTTGGCATTTTCAAACCCGGGAATTTTTTTGAGAGCCTGGAGCTGAATATTCTCAGGCAGGGATGTGGAAAATCCATTTACATAGATTTCAACAGTGTTCCATCCTTCGGGCTCAACAAAGATCTGATGCCGGTCACGTTCAGCAAAGCGATTAATTTTATCTTCAATGGATGGACAGTAACGGGGCCCAAGACCTTTTATGCGGCCGCTAAACATTGGCGACAGCTCAAACCCATCACGAAGCTCAGCATGAACATCTTCATTGGTGTAGGTTATCCAACAGCTAACTTGTTTGGATAAGGCTTTTGTATCGGTGTACGAAAACTTTCTTGGATTTTGATCTCCGGGCTGTTCTTCCATTTTGGAATAATCAAGTGAACGACCGTCAACTCTTGGTGGAGTGCCGGTTTTCATTCGCCCAGATTCAAATCCAAGCTGTACTAGTTGTTCGGTAAGCCCGGTTGCTGCTTTTTCGCCTGTTCTTCCTCCGCCAAAGTTCTTTTCACCTATATGAATTTTGCCGTTAAGAAAAGTACCGTTTGTTAGAACTACAGCTTTCCCTTGTATTTCTATTCCTAAAGCGGTCTTGATTCCTTTTACTACCCCCTTCTCGACAATTATGGCTGCAGCCATTTCCTGCCAAAAATCAACGTTAGGTATTGCTTCAAGGGTCAGCCTCCACTCTTCTGCAAATCGCATCCTGTCGTTTTGGGTTCGTGGGCTCCACATAGCTGGCCCTTTCGACATATTAAGCATCCTGAATTGGATCATTGATTTATCAGAAACAATTCCGGATTGGCCCCCGAGAGCATCAATTTCCCTAACAATCTGACCTTTGGCCACGCCTCCCATAGCAGGGTTACAAGACATTTGAGCAATTGTGCCCATATTCATTGTAACGAGAAGCACCTTAGAGCCCATGTTTGCAGCGGCCGCAGCGGCCTCACAGCCCGCATGCCCCGCACCAACAACTATTACATCGTATTTTGGCAGCATATCATTTAGTTCCACGTGGAACAGCAAAAACGCATTTTTGGTTTATTCACAATTCCACAAATCTTATCCACATGGTTTCACGTGGAACAAACTCATCGGGATTTGTGGAGCAAAGATAGGTAAGTGTCTTCTTTTTCGCGCATTAAGGCTTTTTCACTTTTGGATTTGTCTTTAAATCCAAGAAGGTGAAGAACTCCGTGGATCATAACACGGTGCAGTTCTGTTTGAAAACGGGTTTTAAAGGAATCGGCATTTTCTCGAACCCTATCTATACTAATGTAAATTTCTCCGTCAATCTCCTTTTCAGATGGGTTGTAGTCGAAAGTAATGATATCTGTATAGGTGTGATGATTTAAGTACTCAATATTAATTTTCTTTAAGTACTCATCTGAACAGAAGATGTAATTGAGTGACAAGACCTTTCCTCCCTCCTTTCTAATAGCCGCCTTTAACCAGGCAATTGATTTTTTCTGGCCAGAAAGCTTAAATTTTACTTCTTCCGAAAAGAAGTGGATTGCCATCAGGAATTCATGTAGAAACTTAATTCTACAGTTTTTCCGTTTTCACTGAATTCAACTTCATCAGAAAGATGTTTCATCAAGAAAATTCCCCTGCCCCCTGGCTTTTCAAGATTTTCAGGGGCGGTGGGGTCAGGAAGGTTATTGTGGTCAAAACCGGCTCCTTCGTCCTTTACCACAAATTTCAATAGGTTCTCATTAAGCGTGAGGCTTAAAAAGACATTTTTCGAAGAGTTGCTTGCATTTCCGTGCTTGATTGCATTATTAACAGCCTCAGTAACGGCAATCATGATATTGCCGTATAGGTCATCATCGAGGCGGAAACGTTCTTTGGCGTTATCAATGAAACTCTCAATCATCCGTATGTTTTCAACAAGGGAAGGAATCTGGATGCTGATCGTATTCATCTTTTCTGGAAAATATTAATTTGTCTTAATTCTTTTAAAATACTCACCCACCTCTTTCTTATAATACGGATAGAGTTTAGGCGGCACGGTTTTTAGCAATTCTACTTCTTTTTCTTTTAAGCGTAAATATTCCTCAACAGCCGCAGGAATTTCTTTTTCATAATCTTTGGCGGTCTCTCCTTTCCTTTCCTCATCCAGATCTTGCTCTCGCATGGATTTTTCGGATTCAAGCAAACGGGTTAAGATATCACGTTGACGCTGAATAAGTTCGTTCGTTAAATGCTTATTAACTAAATCGGTTTCTGTTTCTTCCATCTTGCCGGCAAGATCGCCCGGGAGTTTCCCACCACTTTCCTTCATCTTTTCTTCCATTTCCTGAAGGGCCCTCCGAATTCGTTCTTGCTCTGCTGCGAGCTCAGCCAACTCCTCTGACAACTGTCGGCCGCTTTTACCGCTGCCCTTAAGTTCTTCAATTCGTTGGTTAAGTTGTTGCTGCATTTCCCCTAAGCCTTTTTGTTTTCCTTTTTGCTTTCCCCCTTTCATAGATGGCCTGGCATTAGCCATCATTTGCATCATCATATCATAATGACTGTCGAGCATCAAAGCTAGGTTATTAATAGAAGTCATGCTGAATTGCATTTCGGTAGCGGCTTGTTGTCTTCTTCGGTCACGATTGGCTTCAACAGTATTATCAATTCTGGTATTTAATTCTGTTACCTCACGGGTAATAAATGAACTAAGGGAGGGATCTCGCTTACTTAGTGCTAAAAGACTGTCTTCCAATACTTTAACATCATCTTTTAGTTTTAATTGTTGTTGGGCAAGCCCATTAAAACGAGGATCGTTCTGTTCGAGGTCGCGGAAATTTTTAATCAGATTCTCCTGATCAAAGGAGATTTTAATCAGGCCATGAATGATTTGGCGAAGCGATTCCATGTTTTGCATATCCATTTCTATTGACATGGAACTTTGCATACCCTCCATTTGCTGCTGCATTTTTTGCATTTGCTGAATGGCTTGTTTTTGGGCCTCCTTTGATTGAGAAGGCTTATTTTGGTTTAAGTTTTCCTCACTTTTTTGCTGTGATTCCTGAACTTGCTCTGATTCTTCTTTTTCAGGAATTCCGTTATCCTGGTTTAGCTCCTTCCCCAACTCACGGAGCTCCTCCATTTTTTCTTCAGATTGTTTAAACGCTTCACTTAACTTTTCCTGCTCCTTTCCTAACTCCTGGCTTTGTTGGTGACTCTTATCCGGGTTATCGCTCTTTTCTTTTTTATCCTTAAACCCGGTCGTCTTTTCTAATTCCTCTGTTTTGTGAAGAAGTGATTCCTGCTTTTCTTTTTGTTCTTTAATATCCTGAATAGCCTGGTCTAGCTTGTAATCGAACTGTAGCTGTTTAAAAAGCTCAAGTGTTCGTTCCAATTCTTTTTCCAGATTTTTTGAATTCTGGTTAAGTTTTTCCATCAGCTTTTGAATATCGTTCGGATTAGAATTTTCCTTCAGCAGTTTTTCTAATTCCTCCAGTAATTTCTTGGTTTCTTCATCCAGCAATTCGTTCATTAATTTTTTAATTTGTTCGGCCTTTTCACGGATCCGCTCGTCTTGCTCCGTAAAGGCTTCCTTCTTTTCTTCCAGCAATTTGTTTTGTTCTTTTATTTGGTTGATGAGTTCATCAAGGCTTTTCTTTTGCTCAAGAAGATTTTCCAGTTTCTTTTTATCCTGCCAATCGAGATTTTGTTTTCCTTTCAATTTTTGTAATGCATCTTCCATCTGTTTTTTAATCTCCTGAGCCTTGTTTACACTTTGCTCTATTTTGTTTTCTGTTTGTGACTGAGCTTTTGAAATGTCTGTAATGAGTTGATCTTTATCGGGAATGAAAAAAGTATAGTTTGATGATCGTGTTGATTTTCGTCCGTTCACGCCATCGTTATCCCAAACCTGTAAATAGTACTCAAGCTTTTGACCTGGTTTTAACGCCAGGCTGTCGAGGTTCCAATTGAAGAAAAAACTCTGTTGTGCCTGGTTGTAAGAGACAGGAATGTTAACTGAATTTTTTATTAAAATATTTTGCTGTTGGTCTTTCACGTGAAACTCCAGACTGAGTTGAGTAATGCCATAATCATCAGAAGTAAATCCTCCAAGAATAATGCGTTTGTAAAGAACAGAATCTTTAAAATTTGATACTGTCAATTGCGGAAACTGATCTTTGATCACCTCAATGGAGTAGGCAATTCGTTCCTTGTTTCTGCTGTATTCATTCTGGAGAAAGACCTCGTATTGGTCTGGATCTCGAACAACCCTTTTAAACACAAACGACTGATTATCAGTTGATTGAATGGATTTTAGACTGCTGTCTGAAGCGAAAATTATCCAAGCATCGTTGGTGTTGAGCGTATTCAATTTCCATGTTACAATAGTTCCATCGGGAATTTCAAGATTACCGGCATTGGTTAGGTGATCATTTTTTCGCTGAAGGTATTTTGGATACTGAAGATCAACGAAAGAGGCTGTTAACTCAGGCCGGTTAGAAATCGTTATTTTATATTGTTGGGAATTGTAACCGGCAGCTTCAACCTGAAATGTTTTTGACTGCTGCAGCTTTTCAAATTCATATTGGAAAGCACCACCACCCATGCTTTCCATTTTAAGTTTTTGTGAATCAATGATCAGGTAAGCACCATCGGGCAAGGCTTCACCTTCCAGCACAACTTGTAATGTAAAATCCTCATTGAAAAATCCGACCAACGACTGATTTTGAATAATAAATCTGAAAGGAGCCTGGGGAAGAAAGGTTTGATTAAAGTTGACAATCCGGTTGGTACTTTGTGTGATAATGGCCTGATTAAAAATGAAAATCAACAAAATGACAATAACCGGAATAGCCAGGTATCTGACATACTTTTTGTTTTCTTTCAGATGGATAACCGACTCAAAAGAAACCGGCTCGAATTCTTTTGCTTTTTGTTGAATGCTGGCTATCGCCAGGCCTGATTGCGTAATTCCTGAAAGTTGAATCAGGTTAAGCAACCTGTCTCTTACGCCCGGAAGGGAACTACCAATTATGCGGGCGCTTTGTTCATTGTTTAGTCCCTTTTTAGATATCCAGAAACGAAGCGGAGCCCTCAGAAATCGCACAACGCAATAACCCGTAACACAAAAAAAGGAAAGTAAAATGATAAACCGCGCCCATGGCCCCAGCCAAAGCGTATATTCGAGCAGGGCGGCTATTAAGAAATATAGCAATAGAATGATGGACGTTAACAAGAACCCACGAACGAACAAGTTGAGGTAATACCTTCTTTTAAAGGAATTAATTTTCTCCTGAATATTTCCAACTTCATTTCCCATTAACCTCAAAATCGGTATAGGTTGAAAACGCATGAACTCACTCTAAAGATACAGGCAAAATCAAGTTTCAACAAAGGGCAGGGATTTGACGATGGGACTATTCTTTTTCCGAAATGTCATGCTCGAAATTCCAGTCGTGCTCTTTTTCAAAATATTCCAATACATGCATTTTCAGAAGTTTTTCCTGCTCGAGCAGGTCAAAGTGGGGAAGTTTTTTGGTCAATTTCCAATGAGGCCAGCCATCCTTATCCAAACCTTCTAATTTATAGTAACCCGAAAGGCTTAAAACTCTACAGATCGCGATGTGCATCAGGTCTTGTTTTTCCTCTTTTGAAAACCTACGCTTTCCACTCCCTAATTCCTGAACACCGATCAAAAACAAGACACCATTCAGGTCTTTTGGTTTTGTTCCAATACTTTGGTGCAACGATCGGATGAGCGCTTGCCATTTTCTTTCAAAATCAAGATCGCGTTTAAACATGATGAAGCGCCTCCCAAAATTCAAATGCCCTGCGCAAATGAGGTATAACAATGGTTCCACCAATGAGCGTTGCCACACCCATGGCTTCATGAACTTCCGCAGTAGTAAACCCCACTTCCTTGCATTTTCCGAGGTGATATTTTACACAATCATCGCAGCGAAGAACAAGGGAACAGGTTAATCCAATCAGCTCCTTGCTTTTAATGTCGAGATGGCCTCCAGCGGAATATGCATTCGTATCGAGGTTAAAAATTCGTTTTAAAATCAGTTCATCCGAAGCCATAATCTTTTCATTCATAGTGCTTCGGTAGGCATTAAAATCTTCAACTAATCCCATAGGGTGAAGGTTTATTGTGATTATTTGAAAACCTGTTTAATATTAAAAAGGTTTACCGGCAAATATAGAATGAAGCATGATAACCTTTGCGAAGGATATACTAACTGATTTTATGGCTTTGCTCTACCCGCGCTACTGCTTTGCGTGTGGCGAGGGGTTGGTTAAGGGTGAAGAAATAATTTGTAGTGGGTGTATGTTGGAGTTGCCACGAACGAATTACCATCAGAATAGAAACAATGCCCTGTTCAAAAGATTGGATGGAAGAATTCCATTGGCATATGCGTTCGCTTTTTTTCATTTCCGAAAGGGTGGCAAGGTCCAGCAATTATTACATGCATTGAAGTACCACAATCACCCAGAAATAGGAACCACCCTTGGGGAGGTATTTGGCCAGGAATTAAAGCAGACACATGACCAGGAGTTTGATGTTATTGTACCGGTTCCGCTTCATCCAACACGAAAAAGAAAGCGGGGATACAACCAGAGTGAAGAGTTTGCAAAGGGCCTTTCAAAAAGTTTGCAGATTCCGGTTTCAGATGTACTGGTACGAACAACAATAACAGAGACCCAAACACGCAAAACGAAATTAAAACGGTGGCAAAATGTGAACGAGGTGTTTCAACTTAAAAGTGCTGATACATTAACCGGACAGCGCGTATTGTTGGTAGATGATGTAATTACCACTGGCGCCACCATTGAGGCATGTGCCCAGGCTTTAGTTAACCATGCCTGTTCAGCCATAAGCATTGGTTGTATTGCTTATGCTGAGGAGATAAAGTAAAAAAACCCCGTTTTTGGCGGGGTTTTAAACATATTTTCGGATTTAATAAATCAATAGTTCGATCCGGCTTTGATCATCGCGCAGCGGAAACCGATGGTCGCTGTCGAGCTATCCTGATCAAGGTATCTTCTTGTACCGGGAGACATCCAGTAAGCAACATCTTTCCAGCTGCCACCCTTGTAAACACGCGCACGGTCTGTTACCAGGGAGTTGAAGGTTCCTTCATTACGAGAAACATATTCGCCAGTAGTGGGATCTTTGATTTGGTTGTTGTTATAGTCTTTGGCATCATCAAGAAAACCATCTCTCCGGATTGGGTTCAGGTCATCGAAATCCTGAAAGGTCATTGGGCGATACACATCCTGCACCCACTCACTTACGTTACCACCCATATTATAAAGACCGTAGTCGTTCGGAGGGAATTCATAAATGTATGAAGTGATTAACGCACCGTCATTTAAGCGGCCGGCAATACCTGCATAGTCACCGCGGCCACGTTTAAAGTTTGCCAGCATATAACCCATTTGTTTTCCGTAAGGGTTACGCACAGCGTGACCATCCCATGGATACACCCGCTGATGCGTTTGCATTTCTTCCAACCATTGTGTTCCAATCATGGCTTGTGCGGCATACTCCCACTCAGCTTCTGTTGGCAGACGATATGAAGGAACAACAATACCCGACTCTAATGGAATACGTCCATCGGTTTCTGCATATTCTTCACCCGCCTGTTCAGCAAGGGCAATGTTCACAGCGCGTGTTCTCCACACTGAAAATTCAGTAGCCTGGGTCCAGCTTACACCCACAACAGGGAAATAACGGAATCCCGGATAACGTAAGTAGTGTTCTACGTATGGATCGTTAAAGGCAAGTTTGCCAATCCAAACAGTTGTATCAGGACGGGCAGCTGCATATACTTCTTGTGAAGAATCTTTTGCTAAATGGTGCAAATATTCCAACCAATGGATATTAGCAATTTCAGTTTCATCCATGAAGAAGGAGGCAACAGAAACCGTTCTTTCAATATTATCACGGTACGACATCACATCTTCTTCGAACGAACCCATTACGGCACGACCACCTTCAATAAAAATCATGTTGGGCGCGTCCGGCTGGCCTTCATAAGGGTTCACCATAAACCCTCCGGCATCTTCATCGTTGTAAGCGAGGCCGGTTGCAGTACTTACCTGACCTGGATTTTGGGCTGTGGGCTTACCGCCACCGCCACCGAAAAGGCCTCCAAAAAAATTACATCCTGAGAGGACGATGGAGCTGGCGGCAAGGAATAAAAATACTCTAAGGCAAGTCTTCATGTTCAATTTCAATTTTAAACCAAATGCTAATATAGAGAGATAAACAGATGTTTTCCAAGCAGAAGCCGTTTTATTGATAAATCTTTAATAGAACGGCTTTTTGTCTTTAACGCCTCAATTTAATTTGTATTGTTTCGGGAAAGGAAGTTCCCAAAAAAGGAATCCTGATTGACCGACCAGTAAGCAAAATGGCCGGTTAGAATGCAAAAACGCGGGCAGATATCAATGGCATGAATTTTAAATGGGTGAGGTGTCAAATAACTTGATATGCTTACGATTCATGATTTCCGGGTAATGCCTTTCGAAAAGAAATGTGATGTTGTTACCTATACCGGGCAGTACCTGGCGCTTCGTTTTTTAGGTGATTGTAAGGTTTTTCTTTACTCAGCCGAAGAATTTTTTATTGAAGTATTTTATTCCCCCAAGTATCAAAAAGTTTTAATGATTAACGCGTTTGATCAACCGACCGGAATAGATCCTTACCTGGAGCTGGTTTCACTGGCGGATTTAGACAGGCGATCCATCATGTGATGGAGCAGTTCAATGGCAGAGTCAACGGTTAAAATATTTTCAATCATCAACATAGCTTTGCCTGCCTGGTCTTTCATTTTGCATTGGCGAGCGTTCGCCTGAACAAACAGCAAAATCTTGCCGAAGACCTCCGAACTAAAATAGGCATCATTGTTCGACACAAAATAGCCACGGAATTTTTCTCCCTTGAGAATAATTTTTTCAAATCCAAGCTCCTCTCCTAACCAACGCAAACGAACGGAGCTGATCAACTCATGAACGGAGGCTGGAATTTCTCCGAAGCGATCTTGTAGTTCATGCCTGAACTTTTCAAGCTGACTCTTATCTTTAATGTTATCTAATCGTGAGTAAAGCTGGAGTCTCTCACTTGTGCTCTTCACATAAGTCTCGGGAATCAGAATTTCAAGGTCGGTTTCAATTACGCAATCCTGTACAATCAATTTTGCTTTCTCTGCAAGCTCCACAGCAAAGAGTTCTTTAAAGTCAGTTTCCTTTAATTCCTGTATAGCGTCATCTAAAATTTTGTGATACGTTTCAAAACCGAGGTCGTTGATAAAGCCACTTTGTTCGCCACCCAATAAATTTCCCGCCCCACGAATATCCAGATCGCGCATGGCAACCTTGAAACCATCACCCAGTTCAGAAAATTCTTCCAAAGCAGCTAACCGTTTGCGCGAATCGGATGTGAGCAGAGAAGCAGGAGGTGTTAATAAATAACAAAAAGCTTTTTTGTTGGATCGGCCCACGCGACCACGCATTTGATGTAAGTCAGACAATCCAAACATGTGTGCCTGGTTGATGATGATGGTGTTGGCATTGGGAATATCCAAGCCCGATTCGATGATGTTCGTGGACACTAACACATCATATTCGCCATCAATAAATTTGACCATGGCCTTTTCCAACTGATGGCCCTCCATCTGGCCATGCGCGATCCCAATCTTCGCATCCGGAACAAGTTTGAAAATCACATTGGCGATGGCCTCGATGTCACTTACCCGGTTGTGAACAAAAAATACCTGCCCCCCTCTTTGTAACTCAGCACTTACAGCATCACGAATAATCGACTCCTCGTAGGTGTGTAGTTCTGTGGTTACCGGTTGCCGGTTTGGTGGAGGTGTTGAAATAATACTTAGGTCACGAGCGCCCATCAATGAAAAGTGGAGAGTTCGAGGTATGGGTGTAGCCGTGAGTGTAAGCACATCAACATTCACCTTTAATTCCTTTAACCGATCTTTTACTTTCACACCAAACTTTTGTTCCTCGTCTACAATCAGCAGACCGAGGTCTTTGAATTCAAAATCTTTGCTGATGATGCGATGTGTACCGATGAGAATGTTCACCCTTCCTTCTTTTACTCCCGCAATGGTTTGCTTGATTTCTTTATCGGTGCGAAACCGGGAAACATATTCAATCGTAACCGGAAAATTTGCCAGGCGCTCTTTAAAAGTCCGGTGATGCTGCATGGCTAAAATAGTGGTGGGCACTAGCACTGCTACCTGTTTTCCATCCGTGGAAGCTTTGAAAGCAGCGCGTATTGCCACTTCTGTTTTCCCAAATCCTACATCACCGCAAATCAGCCGATCCATCGGGTGCGGCTCTTCCATGTTGCGCTTTACATCTTCGGTTGCGCGTGCCTGGTCGGGGGTATCTTCGTAGATGAACGATGATTCCAACTCAGCCTGTAAATAGCTGTCTTGCGAAAATGCAAACCCCGGAGCAGTTTTTCGTTTCGCGTACAAGGCGATGAGCTCTTTCGCAATGTCTTTGACTTTGCCTTTTACTTTGGCTTTTTTATTCTCCCACTCCTGCGAACCAAGTTTGCTGATGACTGGTGGTGCCCCCTCTTTACCAGTGTACCTGGAAATTTTATGAAGCGAGTGAATGCTTACATACAATAAATCATTGTCGCGGTACACCAGGCGGATAGATTCCTGGTCGTGGCCGTTTACTTCTTTTTTCTCAAGGCCTGCAAACTTCCCGATTCCATAATCAATGTGTGTAACGAAATCACCCGGCTGCAGGGTGTGTAGTTCACGCAAGGTGAGCGCTTTCGATTTAGAGAATTTTTCACGCGCCCGATACCGGTGAAAGCGCTCAAAGATCTGGTGGTCGGTATAACAAACAGTTTTTAAGTTCTGATCAACAAATCCCTGGCGAAGGGCAAATTCCAACGGATGGAATTCCAACTCGGGGTGAATCTCTTCGAAAATATCCTTTAACCGGTCGAGCTGTTTGGGAATTTCGGCTGCTATAAAATTGGTGAAGCCTTGCAATTGATGCTCAATCAGATTGTTGGCGAGCAATTCAAAATTTTTGTTGAAGGATGGTTGTGCCGAAGAAGAGAAGGTAAAGGTAGCCGCATCCGGAAGGATAAAACGACTTCCAAATTCAATTCGCAAAAATGATTTTGCTTTTTGTGCAAAAGAATCCCCTGTTTCAAAAATATTTTCGGGATGGAGAACAACACTGGCTCCGGTTTTCCGGATGATATGATCAAATGATGCGCCTGCTTTATCAAATAATTTATTCAACACATCCAGGGTCAACTGAACATCCTTAAACCACAATCTGGTTTTGGGAGAAATAAAGTCCAGGAAAGACTGACGTTCTTCCTGCATCAATTTAGTTTGAACATCCGGGATGATGCTGATATGTTCAAGCTTATCTACCGAAAGCTGTGAGCCCGGTTCAAACGAGCGGATGCTGTCCACCTCATCACCAAAAAGTTCGATCCGGTAAGGCAGTTCGTGGGCATATGAAAACACATCAATGATCCCTCCGCGAACGGAAAACTGCCCGGCCTCGTAAACGAAATCGGTTTTTTCAAAATCGTAGCCGTGTAAAAACTCTTCCAAAAAAGCGATGTCCAGCTTTTCTTTCAGCCTGACCGAAAATGTATTGGTAGCGAGCGATCGTTTGTTGATTACTTTTTCTGAAAGCGCTTCGGGATAGGTAACTATGATTTCAGGTTTCGTTTTGCTGGCAAGATGATTGAGTACTTCCGCCCGCATCAGAATATTGGCATTCTCTGTTTCGTCAAATTCATACAAACGCTTGTACGACATCGGGAACAGAAGCAAATCTTTCCCAAGCAGATTCTGAAGATCGTTTTGAAAATACGAGGCCTCTTCCTTATCCTGAAGCACGATGATGTAATCCTGCGGATGAAGCTTAAACGCGCTGGCCACCAGTACTGCATCCAGACTTCCTGAAAGGCCTTTGATTTTTAAGTTGGATTGATCGGGCGCATGAACCCCTGCGGCTACGGTCCTGATCAAACCGTCCGCGCAGTACATCGTCAAAAAATCGTGCGCCCTCAATGCAATCGAAAACTGGCTGCAAAGATGACCAGGATTTGCAGGATTTAAGGATTATCGTGATTATTTAATTTAAACCCATGTGAAAACCAACAGCCCCAAAGCGATTGAGACTTTAGGATACAAAGCACAGCAGGTTTAGTTAGTCAAGATGCGCTGGAGAAATAGAGCAAATTGATTGTCTATCGTAGGAACCACAAAGTTCCTACTCCAAACATGGCGAATAAATAATAGTTTTACTTAGTGAAACTCGTCCAACTTTTCTTCCTTTTACTGGCCATTACGTGTTTACTCTTTCTGGTGATTGGTTTGTTTAAACCCTGGACCATGCTGTGGTGGGAAGATGTGCAAAACAGGAGAAAGGTGATTAAGGTTTATGGATTAGCTGGATTAATCAGTTATGCCACTTATTGGGTGTTAAAATTTATTTCCTGATTATTTAATTCTTTCCGCAGCCACCAGGTGTTTTTCACTTAGTCCCGAGAATCCGATCAGGTAGTGTTCACCCCCATCTTTCAGTTTTGTTTTCTTTTTTAATGCCTCCACAGAGAGTGGGTAATTTCGGATAAGAATATTGACTTTTCCGCCAGGAAAAATTTCGTTCAGAATTTTCGGATCCGGTTTAACCGGTTGAATGATTTTGAAGATTCTTCCGGGAAAATCGTGCAATAAATTCAGCGAAGTATAAAGATGTGTGTTGGGCGCCAGTTTATTAACCGAAAACTTTTTGCCAACTAATTTGAATGCCCCGGCTTTTAAAATGGATGCATTCGGTTCATACAAATAGGTAAACGGTTTCGAAAAATTTAATACCGTGTTCTTTTCTTCTTCGAATGTGAACGAAAATTCGTCAGCGAGATCAGTGAGGTTGATGGCATGCATGACGGGTTCTTTAGTAAAACCCTTCCGACAAAAGAAGAGTAGTTCTTTACATTCATTATCAACGGAAACAATCCAAACTTTTTCAACGTTCTGCAATGTTTTTATACCCTGTTGAATATCAAGCAAAGGTGAAGTTTTGATGAGGATGCAGTCTGCTTTTTGAAATAATGCCGGAAGTAGCTTGGGCACATCAGGCTCACAATCAGAAAGTCTGAATACCTTTTGATTGGTTTTGTTTCGTCTGGAGGGGTCAATAAAAATACCATCGATGCTTTCATGCGTACCATGCAGAAAATCCTCTGCAGTGGTTTGTTGGTATTCGATGTTTGTTACAGATAAGGTCTGATGATTATGTCGGGCTATTTCAAGCAAGGAAAGATTTGGTTCTACGTAAATGATTTTTTTATAGCACCGACTAAAGAAAAATGAGTCAACACCAAAACCTCCGGTTACATCAGCCACGATTTTATCATGACCAATCATCGAACAAAAGAGGTTGGCTTTTAATGAGGCAGTTTTTTCAGAAGAACTTTGCTCGAGGTTTAGTGTCGGAGGAAAGATGATTTTTGACGTGTGGTAATATAGGGGAAGCTTTGTTTTTGCTTTTCGCCTGCCAACCAGTTGCTGAGCGATAACAGAAGCGAGTACTCCAAAAATTTCGCGCTGCGAAAGGATCAGTTTCTTTTCATCGTCAAACTCGTGTTCCCGGATGAACTTTTGTACTTCCGGCTGAAGCAGAGAGGCAATCATTTTACAACCTGAAAGGAGCGGACGATTTTCAGGTAATCGCTTTCAAGTTTGGGGAAGTATTCTTTCTCGGCAATGCCATTGAGCATATACAACTTTCCGTTCTTTATTACGATACAAAAAAGATTGTAAAGCGTAAACGAAACCTCACCAGAGCCGACCGTTCCAGATCCTGTAAATGAAAACACAATCCATTTTGCAGAAACGCCCTGAATATCTTCTTCGCCCTCCTTGATAATTTTAAAGCCGGTGTACGCGGTTGGGAGGTCCTGCCTGGTATAGAAATCAAAAGCTTCTTCCAGGGTGAGTTCCTGTGCGGAGCCTACACTGATTTCCAGTTTTTCTTTCCAGGTGTCCATCTCGCCTTCATCAGGAACATAGATAATGGTTACATCCCCGTCTTGTCTGGTTGTCCACTTTTCAGGAACAACAATTTGATAGCCACCTTTCTTGTTATGAAAAGTTTGTTGCGCAGCAGCACCAAAAGAGAATAAGACAAAAAGAATAACCGGAAACTTCATATCATATGTGTTGTGAAAATAAAAATACTGAAAATTAGCTCTGCGAATCTCTGTGTCTTCCGTTGAGCTCTCGAATATTAAGAATATCAATAAATTTTGCACAGAGTGCACGGAGTTACGCAGAGACCATCTTGTGATGCAAATTAAAAGCACGAACTTTCAACGTGTTTGATTTGATTGTTATTGGCGGTGGTGCGGCAGGATTTTTCGGGGCCATTCAGGCGGCTGAAATGAATCCGAATCTGCGCATTATTATTCTTGAGAAAACCCGCAAACTTTTATCAAAAGTCAGGATATCAGGCGGAGGCCGTTGCAATGTAACGCACCACTGTTTTGAACCGACAGATTTTTCATACCATTATCCGCGTGGACAAAAGCCGTTAAAATCTCTATTCAGGAAATACCAGGCGAAAGATGTTGTGCACTGGTTTGAGGAAAAAGGTGTGCGCCTGAAAACCGAGGAGGATGGAAGAATGTTTCCTGTTAGCAACACCTCACAAACCATAATTGACTGTTTTATAAGGATGGCGGATGAGTATGCTATCCGAATAGAAACCGGAACAAATGTTAAAGAGATTAAAGAAACAAGAACGGGTTTTGAAGTGTTGATTGATGGAGGAGGGAAATTCAATGCTAAAAAAGTTCTTGTTGCTTTAGGGGGTCATCCTAATGTCCAGGCTTACGAGTGCCTAAGAAATACCGGCCATACCGTTACCAGGCTCATCCCCTCGCTTTTCACGTTTAATGATTCAGAAAAAAAATTTAAGGATTTGATGGGAGTTTCTGTTCCAAAAGGCCTTGTACGCATTGCAGGCACAAAATTTTTGCAGGAAGGCCCCGTGCTTATTACACACTGGGGCTTAAGCGGCCCTGCTGTTATTAAGCTTTCGGCTTGGGCAGCAGAGTATTTATATGAGAAGAAATATGAAATAGATGTTTTGGTAAGCTGGACAGGAGAAATGCAGGAGGAAACGGTGAGAAAATTCTTGACAGACTACAAATCCGAGCATAAAAAGAGGAAAATTCTCTCCTACCCACTTTATGAATTGCCTCAAAGATTGTGGACTCGGTTGTGCGAACTTGCCGAAATAGAAGAAAATAAAATCTGGGATGAACTGCCTAATAGGAACATGAATAAACTATTGGAGCTATTGATCCGGTGTTCCTTTAAAATCAAAGGGAAAACAACCTTCAAGGAAGAATTTGTTACCTGCGGTGGGGTTGATCATAGCGAAATGAATCTTGAAACTCTGGAGAGCAAAAAGATCAAGAATCTGTTTTTTGCAGGGGAAGTCTTAAACATTGATGGTGAAACCGGTGGTTTTAATTTTCAGGCGGCATGGACAACCGCTTACATTGCCGCAAAAGAAATCTCCAGAAGCTAGAGAAAATTTGTAACTAACAGGTAAAAAAAGCGTTACTAAATGTAAAATAAACTTTACTTTTGGTAAAATATAATTTTCAATATGAAGGTTCTAATTTACTACCAAATAAGGCGAGAAAACTTGGTTGGTTTATTTTGTTGCCTGTGCTACTCTTTGGCATCTTTGTGATGTACTGGAATTTTGAAATACCTGGCTTTGAAGTCATAATCCCGTATTCCGATACCCTATTTTCAAGCGAACCTGCTCCCAATAACCTTACGGATGAACTTGCCGCGATACTTTTTTTGGTAGCCCTGATATTGATCGCCTTTTCTGAAGAAAGAGACGAAGATGAATTTGTTAGTAAAATCAGATTAGAATCCCTTCAGTGGTCGGTTTATATTAACTATGGGCTGCTCGCAATGGCTATCCTATTTATTTATGACAGCGATTTTTTCCAGGTGTTGATTTACAATATGTACACCATCCTTATCTTTTTTATCCTACGCTTCAACTATGTGTTGCGGGTAAAGTTTAATTCAAACCAGGTGGAGGTCCATGAAAAATAATCTGAAGGTTCAGCGTGCCATTTTGAATATTACTCAAAGCGAGCTCGCAGAAAAAACGGGGGTCTCACGTCAAACCATCAATACGATTGAGTCGGGAAAATATGTTCCCTCTACCGTACTGGCATTGAAACTTGCAAAAGTTTTCAGGGCTAACGTAGAGGAGATCTTTTTACTTGAGCCGGGAGATTAATAAACCAGGCTTTTCTCGAGCATAAATTCGGCAATCTGAACGGCATTGGTAGCAGCACCTTTTCTTAGGTTATCAGCCACTACCCACATATTGATGGTGTTCGGTTGAGACTCGTCTCTGCGCAATCGTCCAACAAACACTTCGTCACGGCCCTGTGCGTTAATAGGCATAGGATACAGGTTGTTTTTGGGATTGTCCTGTACAATAATTCCCGGGGTATTTACGAGGGTTTCTCTTACTTCACTAAGGGAGAAATCATGATGGAATTCTGCATTCACCGCTTCTGAATGTCCGCCAATACTGGGAACCCTTACTGTTGTAGCGGTAATGCCAATGGTTTGGTCACCCAAAATTTTGCGGGTTTCATTCACCATTTTCATTTCTTCTTTTGTGTACCCGTTGTCCTGGAAAAGATCAATATGGGGCAGCACATTCATATCAATACGATGAGGATAAACCTTCTTTCCCTCAACACCTTCGCGTTCATCCATCAGTTGCTGAACAGCCTCTTTGCCTGTTCCGGTTACCGATTGGTAAGTAGCGACCACAATTCTTTTCAGTTTATACTTCACGTGCAATGGCGCCAGGGCCATCACCATCTGAATAGTAGAGCAATTTGGATTAGCAATAATCCTATCATCAATTTTCAGTTCGTGCCCGTTAATTTCCGGAACGATCAGTTTTTTGGTTGGATCCATTCGCCAGGCTGAGGAATTATCAATAACAATCGTACCCATTTCGGCAAAACGAGGCGCCCATTCCAGTGAAGTACTTCCGCCAGCTGAAAAAATTGCCACATCCGGTGCAAGCTTGCAAACTTCCTCTATGCTTTGAATGGTGTACTCTTTACCCTTAAATGTTACCTGCTGCCCAACCGATTTGGCAGAAGCAACCAAAAACAGTTTTTCGAATGGGAATTCTCTTTCTTCGATTACTTTTAAAATTTCGCGGCCAACCAAACCGGTAGCCCCAACCACTGCGAGTTTCATTCTCTTACTTGAAGTACGTTAACTGCGCAAAAATACTATTTTTGGTTAGTACCATGTTGAGGAATGTTAAAATATTGTGTAAGCCTTGCGGCATCGTGGCATTATTACTGAATGCTCACGTTTGCTTAGCGCAGTTCACCGATAGTTTTTCTGATGGGGATTTTACCAATAACCCGGCATGGTGGGGAGATAATGCCAAGTTCACTATTCAAAGTAGTCAACTCAGACTTTCGGCTCCTGCTGTTACAGATGTTGCCTACTTGTCGTTAGCCAGCCAGGCAATGGAGAATGCGAGTTGGGAATTCACGGTTTACCTGGATTTTGACCCATCGGGTTCTAATTTCGCTGACGTTTACCTGGCGTCTGATCAATCCGTATTAACCACATCGCTCAATGGTTATTTTGTTCGAATTGGAAATACTTCTGACGAAGTGAGTCTGTATCGGCAAAGCGGAATAACTAAAACAAAAATTATTGATGGGCTTGATTCGCGTGTAACCGGGTCATCGGTACTGGTAAGAGTAAAGGCCATCCGCAGTAATACCGGCAGCTGGCAACTTTTTTCCGATGTTGGAGTTTCAGGAACTTATACTTCTGAAGGAACCGTTACCGACAATGCGCACCGCGCCTCATTATTTAATGGTGTAGTGTGTATGTACTCTGCCACCCGATCGGACGACTTTTACTTTGATGATTTTATTGTTACGGGCGACCCATACGTTGATCCATCAACGCCTGCGGATTACAAGGATATCATTTTAACTGAACTATTTGCTGATCCCTCTCCGATTATTGGTTTGCCCGATGCAGAATTCGTTGAACTTCATAACCGAAGCACAAAGATTATAAACCTTAGCGGTTGGACATTTACAGATGGAGGCTCAACAGGAACGCTGCCTGGGTTTTTGATTCAGCCACAGGAATATCTGATCCTCACCTCATCTGCCTCGGCTCCACTTTTTTCTTCGTTCGGATTGGTGATTGGGTTGTCAAACTTTCCAACGCTTAACAATGCTGGCGACAATCTTGTTCTGAAAAGAAATGATGGTTTATTGATCGATCAGCTTTCGTATACAGATGGTTGGTATAAAGATGATGACAAAAGACAGGGAGGCTACACCCTTGAATTAATCGACCCCGCTAATCCATGCGGAGAAGAAAGCAACTGGATTGCTTCAGAGGCCTCAACAGGCGGAACGCCCGGAACACAAAATTCTGTACACGCCAGTAAACCCGACTTAACCGGCCCGAAGCTTCTTACGGCCATCCCTGAATCTGTGAGCAATATTATATTGAGGTTTGATGAAAAGCTTTCAGAGGAGTTACCTGCAACAACCGATTTTAACATCTCCCCCATCCTTTCCGTTTCACAGGTTGAATTCGTTGATGCTTCTCTGAAATCCATGCGGCTCCAGGTAAGCACCGATGTACTGGCAGGAATGAGCTACACAGTAAAAGCACAAAACATTTATGACTGCAATGGCAATGTGATACAAGAAGATTTTGATTCCGCAATTTTTGGCTTACCCGAAGAAGCAGATAGCCTGGACGTTGTTATCAACGAAGTACTGTTTAATCCGCGGCCAACCGGTGTTGACTTTGTAGAGGTATATAACAATTCGTCCAAATTTCTGAATGTAAAAAACTGGACACTGGCGAACCATGAGAACGGAGTGATGATCAATTCTCGTTCAATTACAACCTCTGACTTTTTACTACCACCGGGGCAGTACGTTGTTTTCACAGAAGATATGGACGTAGTAATAGGAGAGTATTCAAAGGCTGTTGAGAAAAATTTTTTGGAAGTAGCCGACCTTCCATCACTGAATGACGATGAAGGGTCGATTGCTATTGCCAACGAAGACAACGAAAGAATAGATTCCTTTTCATACACCGATAATTTTCATTCTGTTTTTATTGATGATGACGAAGGCGTTTCACTGGAGCGGATTTCTTTTTTGGCACCTTCACAGCAGAGCAGCAACTGGAAGTCGGCCAGTTCAACCAGCGGATTTGCAACCCCCGGATACCTGAACTCAAACACTCATTCCGAACAACTCACAGGAAAAATTACCATATCACCAGAGGTATTTGAGCCTGTTTCCGGGCAACCGAACTTTACTCAGATACAATACAGTTTTGAACAAGGCGGTAATGTTGCCAATGTAAGAATCCTAGACTTCCAGGGAAGAGAAGTAAAAGAATTAGCTAATAATGCCACCCTGGGAACTGAAGGGTTTTTCCGATGGGATGGCGATACCGAACATGGTTCCAAAGTCCGAACGGGATATTATATCGTGTGGGTTGAAATTTTTAATGCCAACGGCCAGGTAAATACCTTCAGGAAAAGGGTTGTGGTAGCTGCGCGTCAATGAAAATTGCATTAAGAAACATTTTATTTTGCCTATTGTGCGGAACGACCGTTGTGAAAGCACAAGCACCCTGCAATTGTGCCGAAAATTTTGAGTTCGTCTTCACCAAAATAAAAAATAACTACGCAGGGTGGAAAGACAAGACAATGGTTGACCCTACAGGGTTTGATCAATTCACGACACAGCAGGGGCAAAAGGCGCAGTCGGAAACGGAAAAAAATGAATGTTATAAAATTATCCAGAATTGGCTGAGTTATTTCCGCGACCATCACACCCATCTATACGCGCATGATGTTCCAGATACGCTGAATGAGAAGGTGACATCAAACCGAACGGAGCTTAAAAGCATTAACAAATCAACGCTATATTTTCGATTGCCCACTTTCAATCACCAGGAGAAAAACGTTATTGATAGTCTGATTGAATCGAATCTCGACCAAATTCTGGAAACACCTTACTTGATTATGGACGTGCGTAATAACGGAGGAGGAAGCGACATTACGTATGCCGGGCTGATTCAATTTTTGTATACCAATAAAATCACGATAGTGAATAATAGCATTTGGTCCTCAGAGGATAACATTCAGAAGTTTAAAAATATTCTGAATGATTCAGCGTATCCCGAGTCAGGGAAGGGGTATATCAGAAATTTAGTGGTGCGGCTGGAGAAGAATCCTAAAACGTTTGTGAAAAAAGAGGACTACGTTATTCGTAACAAAGCCGTGCTGGCAGAACCAAAGAAAATTATTGTGTTGATAGACCGCGGGTGCGCCAGTAGTTGTGAAGAATTTGTGTTGCTGGTAAGGCAAAGCAAAAAAGTTACCCTGATGGGAGAGAATACCATGGGGGCTTTAGACTATGCCAACGTGCATCACCTTGAATTACCATTCCCCGAATGGGGTTTGCAGTATGCGACCTCACGTTCAAACCGGTTACCGAAATTCCCGATAGACAATATAGGGATAGCGCCTTCGGTAAAAATAGCCGCAAATGAAAATTGGGTAGTGTTCGCGGCAAAGTGGTTGAATAAAATTTATTAAGTACGAACGCCTTACAGGCAACTCCCTATTCTGTATATTTGGTTCCCTAAAAAAACAATATGAAAACACTGAACAAATTTTTATTGCTACCGATCCTGCTCACAACAGGAGCCATGTTAACCTCTTGTAGTGACGATGAAAGCAAATTGGCATCTGAAATTACGATTGACGGAGAAGACATTGACCTTGAAAACGGTTATATCGTTGGATTCGGCAGCGACATAGATGACAATGGTGACGCAGTCTCCATCTATCAAATTGTTTTGACTGAAGGAGGATTAACAGTATCCGATGGAGACCTGACAGGTACTGGTACGGCAATTATTTTGTATCCAATGTCACCCTTATCGTACGAGTTGAAGGATGGTACGTACACATTTGAATTTAGTGAGACGCTGATCAAGAGTAATGTTTTTGGTTATATTAACTTAAACTGGGATCCAGAAGCCGGGACCGGAGATGAATCTTTTGCGATCACGGGCGGAACGATGAACCTTACCAAATCGGGAAAAACGTTTAAGATCAAACTTTCAAACCTGGTTTTAGAAAAGGATTCCGATGGATCAGAAGTTGACGGAAAAGGTTCCTGGGAAGGACCTCTCGATGATCAGGCGTTAGTTGAAAATCCCTCATAACTTTCTTAACCAAACCAACCATATTATTAATACTTATATGAAACGACTGAATAGACTTTTTTCTCTACTGTTCATTTTTTCTGTTGCACTACTGGTTTCGTGTGGCAAAGACGATGACAAACTAGCCAAACAAATTATTGTGGATGGAGAAAAAGTAGCCCTCTCCAACGGATTCATCACCAACGGTGGCTATGACACCGATGAAAATGGAGATCCAATCTCAGAATACTATATCCTGTTAACCGGTGAAGGCCTGACTATTGGCGAGTGCGAAGCAGAAGGCGAGGATTCATTTATTGAAGTTGAAATTCTTTCACCGTCAACCTACCAACTTGAAAGCGGCACCTATACTTTTATTGATGATGGACCAGAGTTAAAAAATACAGTAGAAGGCGATTTCGTTTTGAATTATAATGCCAGCACAGAATTGGCTGATGAGGGTTTTGATATTATAAGTGGAACCATGACTATCTCAAGATCCGGGCAATCTTTTAAGATTAAATTTTCGAACCTTGTTTTAGAGAAAGACTCTGATGGCAGCGAAGTAGAAGCCGAGGGTTCTTGGGAGGGTGAGTTGGTCGGAAAAGTTTTCGACTGCGGATCATAAACTTTAAGAATTATAATTATTTAATAGAGGCGAGCACATCGCCTCTATTTTTTTAATATGCTGTCTCCGGGGTGGTATTTTTCCTTGGCGCCCTTCTCTACATCTTCCTTATAATACAATACATCTTTAAACACCACATCGGCATAGCGTTTGGCCTGATCGTAAAAATGCGGAGAGGACGGATCTCCGCTCTGCCCACCCGCTAAAATGCTTTTTGCCATAACCCGATTTCCAAACTCCACCACGGCCACAAAGCTGTTTCCGTAAGTTCCATAAATTCGTTTGGTGTTTTGAGGTCCCCGCGCACCGAAGGATGCCAGTGCCCCCCAATTTCCGGAAGCCAGACCAACAGGGATGCTTGGTTTTGTATCATCAAAAGTTTGTTTGATGTTTCCGTTTATTCGTTGCAGTCGGTTGATTTCACCCCAGGGCGTATCCCACCTTCCAAAATCATCGGTAATTTTTTGCACTGCTTTCGAAAAAACCTCCAGGCGCTCTTCTAAAGGTGACGTTGTTCCAAACGAATCAATCACATCGATGAGCTCCATTTCAGGATCACGCTTACCCTCCCGCATATAAATGGAGAGATAAAAATGCGCCAGCGACATGCCAACCGATTCTTTTGAAACAGTTTTATCCCAGGCACGCAACACATTTATCGCTGGTTTTAAAGATGCGTACTTTGTCTTTCCGGCTTTATCGAATGCTTCCATCAAACCGGGAATCAATTTTTCAAAGGCAGGAAGGTAGGGGTCGTAGGCAGTTTTAATAAGTTTGTCTAATGTAAAACTGTTATTGCCGGTGAGAACTTTTATGGCATGAATGCCCCTGAAGTTTTCAGGCTCTGTAGCCATATAGTATGGATAGTTTTCTTTTTTCGGACTGAATTCCAGCGCTGAAGTGAAAGGAGTAGAATTACAATTTTGTATCCATCCGTTGGCCGGATTGTGTACCTGTATTGCCTCGGCAACGGTGTGCAGTCCTTGCCAATCTGTTTTCGGATCGCTTCCGTCTACCGGTTTACTGTAATCGAACCGGACATTGCGTTTGGGAATAAAATTTCCCTGGAAGAGTGCAATATTTCCATCGGCATCGGCATACACCGTGTTGTTGGAAGAGTTAACGCGAAGATCCATCATCTGTAAAAATTCTTCGTACGATTTTGTTTTTGTGCGTATGAACGATTGCTCCAGGGCTTTTGAGGGGCTCCAATTCATTGCCGTGGCAGTCCACTTGTTGTTAGTTGTGTGAGTGATGGGTCCATGATGGGTACGATATAAGGTGAAACTTTTTTCTTTTAGGGAATCGCCATCGCGATACTTTAATAGGATAGTTTTTTCAGTGACAGGCCGAAGGGCTTCTCCATATTGATAAAATCGCTTTCCGTCTTTTTCAACAATTGTTTCTACAAACTCGTCCATCACATCGGTATACGAAGAGGTGTGCATCCATCCTGTTTTTTCGTTGAAGCCCTGGTAAATAAAAAACTGTCCCCACGTAACGGCACCGTACGCGTTCAGCCCCTCTTCACTTACCACATGAACTTCGCCCCGGAAAAAAAACGAGGTGTGAGGGTTGATCAGCAGCATGGCATTGCCCGACTTCGTAAGCTTACCAGAAATAGCAAATCCGTTTGAGCCTTGTGGTTCCTCCAAAACGGGATCGATTGGAGAAAGGAAAGCTTGTTTTGAGGGCTCCAGGGAGTCATACAACTCCTGGATTTTTTGAACGGAGATTGATTCGATATCACCCCCTATCGATCCTTCTGAAAAATACATTGGCATCCACGGCTCAAACCGTGTGAGTAACGCTGGTTTTACTGTGGGGTGTGTGTAGAGGTAGTAGTTCACACCATCGGCAAAAGCATCACATAATTTTTTCAGCCACACAGGACTTGCCTCGTACTGTGCCACCGCTTCTTCTTTAGTCATGAAAAGGTTTGCACGTAAATCGCTGTAGAGTTGATCTTCCCCCTCGGCTTCGGCCAATCGCCCAATGGCCCATGCATAATTTCGTTCTACTCGTTTGAAGTCGTCCTCGCACTGTGCATACAACATTCCAAAAACTGCATCGGCATCAGTTTTTCCATAAATGTGAGGAACACCAAACTCATCGCGAATAATTGTAACCCGAGCCGCCCGATCTTTCCATCGATTGATTTCATCCTCTTTTTGGGAGGTGCATTGTGAAACAAAGGAAAATAAAAGCAGGAAGAATACGATTCTCATAATGGACGAAGGTTTTAATGCCGCAACAGAAGAATCGTCTAATAGCCGATTCTGGTATCGCAATAAGGGATTATTTTCGGTTTTCAGACAGACGAATTATATAAAAGGCCCCAATATGGATAATTTTCAACCTTTTGGCTGACTGGAATTAATCCTTTAACATTTTTTGTTTCCATGCCAGCCCTTTAATTTTGCGCGAACTTTTTTTAACGAGATGGCTAAGAAAAAAACACCCGCCAAAGCAGCGAAGAAACCTGTGAAGGCAAAAGCAAAAAAGGCTCAAAAAGCAGCCCCTAAGAAAAAGGCGGTAGCCAAAAAGGCAGCTCCAAAAAAGGTGGTAGCCAAAAAGGAAACCCCGGTTAAAAAAGTAGCAGAGAAAGTTGCTGCCAAACCGGCACCTCCACAGTTAGGAGCATTTCCCATGCTTACGCAGCGCCCCATTGCACACGTGAAACCCTCTAAAGGTGCCAGCGCGAAAGACGAAAGAACACGCTACTCCGATGAGGAATTAAAAGAATTTGAAAAGCTGATTGTTGAGAAGCTGGATAAAGCAAAAGGTGAATACAAAATATTAAAGGATACACTCAGTCGTGATAACGATGCGGGTACCGATGCCACCTCGGGTGGAAATACAAAGGTGTTAGAAGACGGGGCAGAAACAGCCGAGAAAGAAAACCTGAGCCAGCTTGCTGCACGCCAGCAAAAGTTTATTATGAATCTCGAAAATGCACTGGTTCGGATTAAAAATGGTACGTACGGAATTTGCTCGGTTACCGGCAAGTTAATTTCAAAGGAACGCTTGATTGCCGTGCCACACACCACGCAATCAATCGAAGCAAAAATGATGAAGCAAGACTAAACTGGATTCTGGATTCTTGTCGCTGGCTGGTATTGCCAGAATCAAGCAACCAGAATCAAGAATCAAGAGACCATGGACTTTTTACAAAATCATATTGAGGCGCTTATTTTTTGTTCGCCTACACCCATTAAAATTTCAGACATCAAATCCTGTCTCTCTGAAATGTTCGGAGCAGATGTTCCGGAGGATGACATAGTTAACGCCATTAAAAGACTGGAAGAGAAATTTCACCAGGATGAATTTTCATTTCAGTTGAACCGATCGGGAGGTGGTTATCAGTTTTTAACCAAACCGGCTTACCAGTCAAGCATTGGAATTTTGTTGAAACAACAGTCGAAGAAAAGACTTTCAACATCTGCCATGGAAACACTTTCTATCATAGCCTACCGCCAGCCAATTTCAAAAACAGAAATTGAAAATATCCGGGGTGTGAATTGCGACTACGCAGTTCAAAAATTACTGGATAAAGGATTGGTGGAAATTACCGGCAAGGCCGAGACCATCGGCCGCCCGATGTTGTATGGCACCACTCCAAAATTTATGGAATACTTCGGCATCAATGATATTGGTGAACTTCCTGTACCGAAAGATTTCACCGGTGACCTAAACACCATTGGCGAAAATGCTGACTTAAAAGAGCCCGATGCGCAGGCGTGATTCAGGATCGGCCGGGGGCGGCAGGAGAAAATCCGGAGGAAAATCGGCTGGTCGGGGCGAAGCGCGCTCCGGCAAATCCCGTGAGAAGAAATCATTTTCACGGACACGTGACGATCGCGATGAATCAAAACCTAAGCGCTCCGGATTTTCGGGCGACAAGCCTGAGAGAAGACCAGGCCCTAAACCTAACCGTAAATCATTCGGCCGTTCAAAAGAAGATTCAGGATTCTCTTCCCGTGGGGAGCGTCCGTTTTCGCGTTCACGAGATGATAGTGACGAATCGAAACCAAGACGATCTAAATTTTCTGGAGAAGAAAGAGGCGAACGCAAATCATACGGAGGAAAATCTTTTTCACGATCACGTGAAGACCGTGACGAATCGAAACAAGGGCGATCTAAATTTTCTGGAGAAGAAAGAGGCGAGCGCAAATCATACGGAGGAAAATCTTTTTCAGGTTCGCGTGATGACCGTAACGAGGCAAGCACAAGACGCAGGTTTTCAGAAGGTGAAGAAGAACGAAAAAGTTTTTCAAAACCACGAGGAGAAAAGTCATTTAATCGCGACAACAAATCAGCCGAAAAGAAAGGATTCTTTTCAAAACTAAGTCGTGGAGGTAAAACATACGAACGCAGGCACGACTCTGATTTCGGTAAATCAATAAAAGATTTCTCGAACCAAAAGGAAGAAGCGAAGGATGTATCGTCTGATAAAATCCGGCTGAACCGGTACATTTCAAATAGTGGTGTATGTTCGAGGCGCGAGGCTGACGAGTTGATTAAGATGGGGTTGGTTTCTGTAAACGGAACGGTGATTACCGAAATGGGTTACAAAGTGAACCGCGGTGACACCGTTAAGTATGATGGCAAAACCCTTCGCGCTGAAAAGCCTGTCTATATTTTACTCAATAAGCCAAAAGGATTTTTAACAACCACCAAAGATCCGCAGGAGCGCAACACCGTGATGCAGATTATAGCCGGTGCTGTGAAAGAGCGTGTTTACCCTGTTGGTCGGTTAGACAGAAATACAACTGGTCTGTTGCTGCTTACCAATGATGGTGATTTAACTGATAAGCTTTCTCATCCATCGTATAATGTGAAGAAGATTTATAAGGTGGAGCTAGACAAGCCCCTCTCAAAGGCCGACTTCCAAAAAATTCAGGAGGGGGTTCAGCTGGAAGAAGGCAAAGCCATGGTCGATGACCTGGCCATTGTTTCGGAAGACGGCAAAACCGTGGGCATCGAAATTCACATTGGCTGGAACCGTGTAATCAGGAGAATTTTTGAAAGGCTGGAATACCAGGTTGTGAAACTAGACCGCTCTGTTTATGCAGGGCTTGATAAAAAAGATTTAAGCCGTGGCCATTGGCGCTTTCTTACCAAGGAAGAGGTTGTTCGTTTGAAACATTATAAACGCTGACGCTTGCGGTCAGCGTCCTGACAGGCACGAAGTGCCTCGTCAGGATTGAACTATAATAGGCGTAATCATTACGCCATCAACAAGTTTGGTCACCGGATACTTTTTCATGAATGCAACTAACCTTGGAACAGAAAGATTTTTAAGTTTCGTTTCAAGTGCCACGGCTTCTGATCGCATTTCCTTTTGTGTGTACCAAACTAGGTTCCAAGGGCAATATTTCACGAAAACGCTTTACCATATTATCGGTTGATCCTTGTAAAAGGAGTTGTTAACCCTGCTCTGAAGTATGTAAACATAATGGGCATAAACAAAAAATGCCGACCTTAAAAGCCAGCATTTGAATTGTGGTGACGGAGGGAATTGAACCCCCGACACAAGGATTTTCAGTCCTTTGCTCTACCAACTGAGCTACGTCACCTAAAAATGATCCCGCCAGAGGCGGGAAGGGGCACAAAAGTATATATTTTTACATTGTATGCAAAACATATAAATAAAGAGGGATGATCCAGCAAATTGCTTTTGTACTAACCCTGGGCACGGCCGCCTTTTTTCTGCGCAAGCGAATTATCTTCATCCGCAACACAATACGGCTGGGGAAGAATAATCAAATAACGGATCACAAGCCTGAGCGCTTTCAGAATATGTTATTGGTGGCCTTCGGACAGAAGAAAATGTTCAAAAAATTCATACCCGCATTTCTTCATTTCTTCGTCTACTTTGGGTTTCTGGTAATTAACCTGGAGGTGCTGGAGTTTATGATTGACGGCCTGGCGGGAACACACCGCATTTTTGCTCCCTATCTCGGAGACTTCTACTCCTTTTTGATGAATTTCTTTGAGTTCCTCGCTTTTGCGGTTTTAACAGCGTGCGCGATTTTTTTGGTACGTAGAAATATTTTGAAAGTGGGCAGGTTTCAGTCGACTGAAATGACCAGGTGGCCGAGACTGGATGCCAACGTGATTCTTTTCACGGAGATAATTTTAATGATCGCAATTTTTAAAATGAATGCTGCGGATCAGATTTTGCAAAGTCGTGGAGAGGAACATTATACATCAACCGGTACCCTTTACTTCAGCAGTTTTTTAATTCCTGTTCTGGAAAACTTCAGCACGCCCTTCCTGGTATTTATCGAACGGGCTGCCTGGTGGTTCCATATCATAGGAATATTGAGTTTCGCGGTGTATGTAACCTATTCTAAGCACCTCCATATTTTCATGGCGTTTCCCAACACCTATTTTGCCAAGCTTCAGCCAAAAGGCCACATGAACAACATGCCAGTAGTTACCAACGAAGTAAAATCCATGCTGGGGTTGGCAGAGGCCTCGGCATCAACAACACCCGCTGAACCTGGGCGCTTCGGAGCCAAGGATATAAATGATCTTTCCTGGAACAATCTTCTGGCCGCGTATTCATGTACCGAGTGCGGAAGGTGCACGGCCGAGTGTCCCGCTAACCTGACAGGCAAAAAACTTTCTCCGAGAAAAATCATGATGGATACGCGTGATCGGATGGAAGAAGTAGGAAACAGTTTATTGAAAGGTGGTGCCGGACTAAATGACGGTAAATCATTATTAAACGACTACATTACCAAAGAAGAAATTAATGCCTGTACCAGTTGTAACGCGTGTGTGGAGGCTTGTCCGGTCATGATTAACCCGCTGGAAATTATTCTGGAGTTGAGACGTTACGTGGCGATGGAGGAATCAGGCTCACCGGCATCGTGGAATGCGATGTTCCAAAACATTGAGACAAACTTTGCGCCCTGGAAATTTTCTCCCAGCGATCGTTTCAACTGGTCTAAAGAATAAGTAACGAATTAATACTTTGAATAAAATGGATGTTCCAACAGTCGCTGAGTTAAAAGCAAAAGGAGAATCGCCCGAAGTATTGTTTTGGGTGGGTTGTGCCGGTTCTTTTGATGATCGCTACAAACGAGTAACAAAAGCTTTTGTAAAAATTCTGGACGAAGTAAAAGTGAAGTTTGCCGTGCTGGGAACGGAAGAAAGCTGTACTGGTGATCCTGCGCGCAGGGCTGGCAATGAATTTCTATTTCAGATGCAGGCCATGAGTAACATTCAGGTATTGAATGGTTATGGAATAAAGAAAATAGTAACCGCGTGCCCGCATTGTTTTAATACCATAAAGAATGAATATCCGGAACTGGGCGGAAACTATGAAGTAATTCATCACTCAACTTTTTTGCAACAGCTAATCAACGATGGGAAAATAAAATTGGAAGGAGGCGGATCGTTCAAAGGAAAGAAAATCACCTATCACGATTCCTGTTATCTCGGAAGAGCCAACAATATTTATGAAGCCCCGCGGTCTGTATTAGAGGCCCTGGATGCCGACCTTGTAGAAATGAAGCGTTGCCGGACAACCGGACTATGTTGCGGAGCTGGCGGTGCACAAATGTTTAAAGATGCCGAAAAAGGGAAAAAAGAAATTAATGTTGAGCGTACAGAAGAGGCCCTGGCAACAGGCGCCACTACAATAGCTGTTGCCTGTCCTTTTTGTATGACGATGATGAGCGATGGTGTGAAAAGTAAGGAGCGCGAAGCGGATGTTAAAGTGAAAGACCTTGCCGAACTAATTGCCGAGGCGAAAGGTTTGTAATAAATGCAGACCCTAAAGGTCTTCAAGACCTTTAGGGTCTCTTGTAGATTTTTAATAGAGTTTAAGAAATGTACGTACCATTTGATTCATTAGAGAACTCCGCAAGAATTTGGGTTTACCAGGCCGGCAGAAGGTTTACGGAAGCTGAGAAGAACACAATTTCAGAAATACTTTTAGCGTTTACACAGCAGTGGGCAGCGCATGGTACTCCGCTCAAAACCTCATTCAAAATTTTCTACGATCAGTTTATTGTACTGGCGGCCGATGAGAGTTTTGAACAGGCGAGCGGATGTTCTATTGACGGATCGATGAGAACCATTCAACAAGTAGACAAGCAATTTAATTTGAGTCTGTTGGATCGAACGAAGGTTGCTTTTTACAAAGACCCCATTTTGGTTGTGAGTCAAAGTGATTTGTTGAAAACACTTGAGCAGGGAATATGGAAAGATGAAACACTCATGTTTAATAATGTGCTAAATACGAAAGGAGAATTAGCGACCGGGTGGATAGTTCCGGCCAATCAAACCTGGTTGAAGCGCTACCTTTCTACCGTCAGGCTGGCCTGACCAAAATTGCGGTATAATTAACAAGGTACTTTTTTGTAGCTTTAAGATCGATGAAAAGGGTAAGTATAACGATCGGATTTTTAGTTCTCGGGGCACTGATAGTTTCCTGCAGTACCGAAAGAAAAGCTACGAAAGCTTTTAATAATGGGGAATACCAAAATGCAATAGGGTTGTTCAAAAAGGCGAACGGCCGTGAACCAAAAAAGATCAATTATTTTATTGCTGAATCATACCGACTCTCCAACCGTCTGAAAGACGCTGAAGAATATTATGCGAAAGCAGGCGGAAGCGGAATTGATAAGGATACAATCCAGTATTACTATGCCCAATCATTAAAAGCAAACGCAAAATACGAGGAAGCGAAGAAAGTGCTGCAAGAGCTGCAAAGCCGAACCGCTAACGAGGCTATGAAAGATCGCGCCAACGCAGAGTTGAATGGACTGGAATACCTAAGCACATTAAAACAGCATCCAAGCTATTACCGGATCAAAAACCTTGAATTGCTGAACACACCGGCCAGTGAATATGCACCCTCTTTCCTCAACAACGAATTATACTATACGTCCTCTCGCGGAAACGGTAAAATTTACGAAGCAACCGGTACACCGTTTACAAACTTGTATAAGGTTTCATCGCGCGGTGCCAATGTAGATATGGCCACCCTGGCACAGCTTCCATCTAACATTAATTCAGAAAATGTAAACAATGGCTGCGTAACCTTTTCTCCTGACGGTAAAATAATGGTGTTTGGAAAGGGTAATTCCGGCAAACGCAAAGGTGGTGACGATGTTGATTTGTTTTTGGCACGATACAGAAACGGAGTTTGGGGAGAACCCCAAATTATTACCGGTAGTGTGAACAATCCAAAATCGTGGGACTCCACGCCAGCATTTAGCCCGGATGGCCGCACGTTATATTTTGCTTCCAACAGACCCGGGGGTTATGGAGGTACCGATATTTATGCAGCCCAAATGGATTCGCGTGGAAGATTTTCGCGGGTACGCAACCTGGGTCCCGAAATCAACACATCGGGCAATGAACTGTTTCCGTATGTTGCCGAAGATGCCAAGCTCTATTTCTCTTCCGATACCCATCCGGGATTTGGCGGCCTCGATTTGTTTGTTGTGAAACGCGCAAGCGGAAAAACGTCCATCGAAAATTTGGGAGAACCCGTTAATTCAACCGGAGATGATTTTGGAATTTTCCTGGTGAAACCCGATAGGGGATTCTTTACCTCCAATCGTGATGGAGGAAAAGGAGATGATGATGTTTACACGTTTGTAAATGAAGATCCGGATTTAAGAGTTGTGAATTACTATTTGGCTGGTGTTACCTATACACCCGATAAGGAAGGGAAACTGCAGATTCTTCCCAACACCAAAGTGTCGTTGATTGATGCTAACAGCAATGTCATGCAGGATTATGTGACCGGTACAGATGGTAAATTTTTATTTCGGGTATATGAAAATGAAGATTACAACCTGACAGGTGAATTGGATGGGTACCTGGTAAAACGTCAGGGATATACTACAAAAGGAAAATCAGTTGATCCAAAAACCCTAAAAGACCTGGTGACGAACATTACGCTCGACACAACCCTGGTGTTGGATAAAATCGAGCTCAACAAAATTTTCGTATTGGAAAATATCTATTATGATTTCAACAAATTTGATATCCGACAAGATGCTGCTGTTGAGTTGAACAAACTTGTACAATTACTGATTGATAACCCCGAAATTAAAATTGAACTAAGCTCACATACCGACAGTGTGGATACAGAAGAGTATAACGACTGGCTTTCGCAAAAGCGTGCCGATGCTGCCGTAGAATATATTGTTCGAAATGGCATTGCCCCCGACCGCCTGGTAGCCAAAGGGTATGGCGAGCGAAAACCTATTGCACGCAATACAAATCCAAATGGAACGGATAACCCCGTTGGCCGCCAGAGAAACAGGCGTACCGAATTCAAGATTTTAGAAATTGCTGATATTCCAAAGTCAATTGAAGAAGAGGTGGGTGAAGAGTTTGATGAGGACAAGTATTTCAAAAAGGACGGGAATAATTAACACCTTCCTGCACTAATTAACTGATTCACATTTTTTTGACGGTCAGTGCCCAGCTGATAGTTCAACGAATTTCTTTTACCGCTAGAGGTTAAAATTGGAGAACCGGTTAATTGACCATCAACACATTAGCATTACCTTTGACTACACATTTAATAACAACATCATGAGTTACCGTATTGAAAAGGATACCATGGGCGAGGTACAGGTACCTGCCGATAAATATTGGGGGGCACAAACAGAGCGCTCCCGTAACAATTTTAAAATCGGACCGGAAGCCAGCATGCCCAAAGAAATTATTTACGCATTTGGTTATTTAAAAAAAGCGGCTGCCATGGCCAATCACGAACTAGGGGTGTTGGCAGCGGATAAGAAAGACCTGATTAGCAAAACTTGTGAAGAAATTATAGCCGGCAAACTTGATGATCAGTTTCCGCTGGTGATCTGGCAAACAGGTTCGGGTACACAAAGCAATATGAACGTGAACGAAGTAGTTGCCTATCGGGCGCACGTAACCAGTGGTGGCAAGCTTACCGATGAAAAGAAAGTGCTTCATCCCAACGATGATGTGAATAAATCCCAATCTTCCAACGACACATTCCCTACAGCCATGCACATTGCCGCCTATAAGCAGGTGATGGAGATTACCCTGCCGGGAATGAAAAAATTGAGAGACACGCTTTCAAAAAAAGTAAGTGAGTATAAGAACATTGTGAAGACCGGGCGCACCCATTTTATGGATGCCACGCCTTTAACCTTAGGCCAGGAATTTTCAGGTTACGTTCAGCAGATTGATAACAGCATGAGAGCGATAAAAAATGCTTTAGAGGCTGTTCGCGAACTGGCCCTTGGTGGTACCGCTGTGGGAACCGGATTAAATACACCGAAAGGTTACGATGTGTTGGTTGCAAAAAAAATAGCTGAGCTTACAGGATATCCTTTTATTACGGCACCAAATAAATTTGAAGCGCTTGCTGCACACGATGCCATGGTTGAATTATCAGGAGCTTTGAAGCGGGCAGCCGTGGCGCTGATGAAGGTGGCGAATGACATTCGAATGTTAAGTTCCGGCCCGCGCAGCGGCATTGGAGAAATAATTATTCCCGATAACGAACCGGGGTCATCCATTATGCCAGGGAAAGTAAACCCGACACAACCCGAAGCGCTGTCAATGGTGTGTGCCCAGGTAATTGGCAACGATGTGGCCGTTTCGGTTGGTGGTGCTACAGGACATTTTGAATTGAACGTGTTTAAACCGGTGATTGCCGCTAACGTATTACAAAGCGCTCGTTTGATTGGAGACGCCTGTGTATCGTTCAATGATAAGTGCGCAGAAGGCATTGAACCAAATCTGGCAATTATTAAGCAACACATGGAAAACTCGTTGATGCTTGTCACATCGCTGAACACCCATATTGGATATGAAAATGCAGCCAAGATCGCCAAGAAGGCACACAAAGAAAACAAAACGTTGCGCGAGGCGGCCATCGAGTTAGGGCTGTTAACATCAGCACAATTTGATGAGTGGGTACGGCCGGAAAAGATGGTTGGAAGCCTCGAAAAGTAGGATTTTCGAAATATTTTGTACTTTTATTAAGATTTAACCATAACCGAATGAAAAAACTAACACTATTTTTCTGTCTGGTTTTACTTTTTGCGGGCACTCAAACTTTTGCCCAGCTCTCCAAGCAAGAGAAAAAAGAGTGGAAAAAGAAAGCCAAAGAATTTAAAGGCAATCCCGAAGCCCTTAAACAGCTAACCGATGATAAGCAGGCTGCCGATGCACAGGTAGTTACGCTGAACAATCAGGTGAAACAACTACAAACCAGCAACAGCGATAAAGATGCGCGCATTGCTGAGTTGGAAGATCAACTCTCACAGGCACGCGGAGAATTAACAGCCGCGCGCGCAGAGATCGCACAACTCAAACAAGCACCTGCGGTAATCAACCCTATGGATTTTTCAAAAGGTGTTGTGTTTAAAGTGCAGATTGGTGCATTTAAGAATAAAGATCTTTCCAAGTATTTCGAAAACAATCCCAACTTTGGCGGTGAAGCCGCTGGCACCGAAAAAGCAGAGCAACGGTTAACCATTGGAGTGTTCCGCGATTATTGGGAGGCCGATACCTTTAAGAAATATATGCGCGACATGGGCGTGAAAGATGCCTGGATCGTTCCATACCGTGATGGCCAGCGCGTGGAAATTAAAGACGTGTTGGAAGGAGTGATTGGTGACAAACCACAACCACCGGCCGAAAAAACCGAAGGAACGAAAGAGTAACGGATAATCTTACAAATGAATTCAAAGAGCCCCGAATATGTCGGGGTTCTTTTTTTGTATCCATATGAATCGGGTTACTTTTGCTGGATAATGAAAAAGCAACTGACAGGTTTATTGGTTTGGATGGCAGCGTGTTCATTTAGTTATGCGCAGGTACACATCAGTAAGCTTATAGTAAAGTCAAATCAAAAGTATTTGTTTGATCAAACTGATATTGTAGTGGCCGACACACTCATTCTGGAAGACTCGGCCACCATTGTGTTAAATCCATTGAAGCGCGAAAACTTTCTTCATACCAAGGTGCTCATAGTTGGAAAGCATTGTTCAATCATCGGCAGTGGCACCCATGGAAAAAAAGGAAGAACAGGCCGGCCGGGAGACTCACCCATTGGCCCCTGTAAGAGTGGCGGAAACGGAACACCCGGAACAAGAGGGCTGGATGGAACAGCGGGTATAAATCTTTTTCTATATCTTGATCAGGTAACCATGAAGGAATCATTGAAAATTGATTTGCATGGTGGCGATGGGGGTGAAGGCGGAATGGGCGGAGAAGGAGGAAGCGGAACCTCCGGAACAGTACACTGTAATGGCGGAAGCGGAGGTTTTGGAGGAGCTGGTGGAAATGGAGGAAATGGTGGTGAAGGAGGCACGTTAACAATACAATGTCCGGCCGGGTTAAACGCCATGTTAAATAAAAACCTGAGCCTGAAAATTCAGGGCGGACGGTTTGGAAAAGGAGGAAGAGGAGGATACCCGGGTGCAGCAGGATCGGGCCCCCCGAAAAGAAATGGAAAGTTAGGTGTACCGGGGCATGAAGGTACCGATGGTCAATTAGGAAAATACGGAAAATTTACGATCATGCAGAATTGATCATGAACAAACGTTGGATTTACAAAGCGCATCCCTCTCCCGACCGAATCAAAAATCTTTCGGAGGAAATTAATGTAAATCCATACTTGTCAGCCATGCTGCTTCAGCGCGGCATTGAAAGCTTTGCTGCCGCCAAAGATTTTTTTCGCCCTTCATTAAATCACTTGCATGATCCCTTTCTAATGAAGGATATGCACCGTGCAGTCGACAGATTGAAGCAAGCGATTGATAAAACGGAAAAAATTCTGGTGTATGGCGATTATGATGTAGACGGCACAACAGCTGTGGCGTTAGTGTACAGTTACCTGCATCGTTTTTATCCGCATTGTGAGATTTATATTCCTGATCGGAACAAAGAAGGTTATGGTGTTTCGCAAGCAGGTGTAGAGTGGGCGGAAGAGAATGGCTACACACTCATCATTGCGTTGGATTGCGGGATCAAAGCATCCGACATGGTGATGCTGGCCGACCATAAAGGAATCGATTTTATCATCTGTGATCATCATTTACCCGATGAAAAAATTCCAAATGCCGTTGCCGTACTGGATCCTAAACAAAAAGACTGTGGGTATCCTTACAATGAATTAAGCGGTTGCGGTTTAGGCTTTAAGTTAATTCAGGCATTTGCGCGGCAACATCGTGATGAACAGGAAGTGTTTGATTTTCTTGACCTTGTTGCGGTGAGCATTGCCTCTGATATTGTTCCGATTACCGGTGAAAACAGGATACTCACCCATTTTGGATTGAAGAAACTGAACGATAACCCGATTCCCGGATTAAAAGCCCTGAAAGAAATTTCTCAACTTAAGAATGAACTTGATGTTTCAGGCATCGTGTTTACTCTGGGGCCCCGCATCAATGCCGCGGGTCGTGTGGCACATGCCAGTGCAGCTGTTGAGTTATTAATTTCTCAATCGGAAAATGAGGCACTTTCTTTGGCAGAGAAAATCAACCTGAAAAATGATCTGCGCAGACAATTTGATATCGACACAACAGAGGAGGCCCTGGCCATGATTGGCAATAATGAGAATCTGTTACAGGCAAAATCGACCGTTTTATTTAAAAACACCTGGCACAAGGGCGTAATTGGCATAGTTGCTGCTCGGTGTATCGAAAAATATTACAAACCAACCGTGATCCTGACAGAGTCAAATGATAAGATAACCGGCTCGGCACGCAGTGTCAACGGATTTGATTTGTACCAGGCCATCCTCGGCTGCAGCGATTTGCTTGAAAAATTTGGAGGACATAAATATGCAGCCGGCCTGACAATGCAAAAGGAAAATCTGGAGGCTTTCCAGCAACGATTTGAAGAAGTCGTGTCAGCCAGCATAACATCCGACATGCTCACGCCTTCCGTTGAGATTGACATGCCGATACAGTTTGATGCGATTACCCCGAAGTTCATAAACATTTTAAAACAGATGGCCCCCTTTGGGCCAGAGAACCAAAAGCCAGTTTTTGAAGCAAAGAATGTTTATGTGGCCAATTCACTTTCTAATTTTAAAGAAAGACATATTCGTTTTCTGGCTGCGCAGGAAGGTTGCGAAAGTGTTTTTCAGACGGTAGCATTTGATTTGGCCGACTATTATGAGCGCATCGCCACTGGCGACACCTTTCGGATTGCATTTACCATTGAAGAGAATCAATATAATGGCAACACTTCTGTTCAATTGCGAATCAAGGATATTAAATTTGACTAAACTTGTTCCATGATCCTGAGAGCTGAAAATCTTGTAAAAAAGTATAAAACGCGCACTGTCGTGAATAATGTTTCGGTGCAGGTGGCTCAGGGAGAAATTGTGGGATTACTCGGGCCAAATGGCGCAGGAAAAACAACCTCGTTCTACATGATTGTGGGGCTGATCAAACCAAACGAAGGCAAGATTTTTTTAGAGAATGAGGAGATCACCCAACTACCCATGTACCAGCGTGCGAAAAGAGGACTGGGCTATCTTGCACAGGAAGCCTCGGTCTTCCGCAAGCTAACGGTAGAAGAAAATATTCTTGCCGTGTTGGAGATGCGAAACTATACCAGGCAACAACGCAAAGAAAAAGTAGATCAATTGCTGGAGGAGTTCAGCCTGCAAAAAGTAAGAAAAAACCTGGGCATGTCGTTATCGGGTGGCGAGCGAAGAAGAACAGAGATTGCACGGGCTTTGGCCGTTGATCCTAAATTTGTTTTACTTGATGAACCCTTTGCCGGAGTTGATCCAATAGCCGTAGAAGAAATTCAAACCATTGTTTCCCGATTGAAAAGCAAAAACATTGGCATTTTGATCACCGACCACAATGTGGATGAAACGCTCTCCATCACCGACAGGGCCTACCTGATGGTGGATGGAAAACTGTTTAAATCAGGGACAGCCGAAGACCTTGCCAACGACCCTCAAGTTCGCAAAGTATACCTGGGCCAGAACTTCGAGTTGCGCAGGGCAAAAATCACCACCCAGGAAAACTATCTCTAAGAACGGTTACGGTAACCGGTTTGAAGATTTGTAATTTTGAAATTCGTATTTTAGAATTTCTATGGGCTTAATCAATTCCATCCTCACCTGGGTGATGAAGAAACGGATTCATCAGATCGAACTCTTCATCAAATACCCGCATGACGTGCAGGAGGAGCTTCTGAAAAAGTTGCTTCAAACGGCTAAGGGAACCGAGGTTGGAAAGAAATATGATTTTTCTTCCATAGATCGGTATGAACAATATCGCGATCGTGTTCCGGTATCAACGTATGAAGAAATATTTCCTTACATCGATCGCCTCATGCGTGGTGAACAAAATATTTTGTGGCCATCGGAAATTAAGTGGTTCTCAAAATCGTCCGGCACAACCAATGCACGAAGCAAATTTATCCCCGTGTCGCCCGAAGCCCTGGAAGATTGCCACTTCAAAGGAGGGAAGGACATGCTTTCCATTTATGTCAACAACTATCCGGACACAAAAATTTTTGATGGAAAAGGCCTTGCTGTAGGGGGGAGTTATCAGCTTAACGAAAATGACCCTTCGGCTTCTTCTTTTTATGGTGATGTTTCAGCAGTTATCATGCAAAATTTACCACAATGGGCGGAGTTCATTCGAACACCCAGTTTGAACACAGCCCTGATGACCAACTGGGAAGAGAAAATCGAGAAGCTGGCGCGCGAAACAATTGATGTGAATGTTACCAGCATGTCCGGGGTGCCCACATGGACAGTCTTATTACTTCAACGCATCCTGAAAATTCAAAAGAAGAAAAGTATTACCGAAGTGTGGCCAAACCTTGAAGTATTTTTTCATGGAGCCGTTTCTTTTAAGCCTTACAAAGCGCTTTTTAATACCCTTATTCCAGACAAGCGAATGAACTATTGGGAAACCTACAATGCCAGCGAAGGTTTTTTCGGTATTCAGGATCAAACAGGATCAGAAGAACTGTTGCTGATGCTGGACTATGGAATTTTTTACGAGTTCATCCCATTGGATGAATTCGGAGGAGATCATCCAAAGGCGGTCCGGCTGAGTGAAGTAGAGCTTGGAAAAAATTATGTGATGGTGATTAGTACGAATGCAGGTTTGTGGCGATACAACATTGGAGATACTATTAAGTTTACATCGTTATCGCCATACCGGATTAAAATTTCAGGCCGTACCAAACATTTTATGAATGCATTTGGTGAAGAAGTGATTGTAGAAAATGCAGAAGCAGCCATAACCAAAGCAAGCGAAGTAACCGGTGCCATTATTGACAACTTTACAGCGGCCCCCGTGTACCTGCAAGAAGGTAAAAAGGGAGGCCATGAGTGGATTATTGAATTCAAAGTAAAACCGCGCGACCTGGCTACCTTTACACAAGTGCTGGATACTACACTTCGCAGCATCAACTCAGACTATGACGCGAAACGTGAACATGACCTGGCATTAATAGCACCCGTTGTACACAGTGTTGAAACCGGTACCTTTTATAATTGGATGAAAAAAAGAGGAAAGTTGGGAGGGCAAAACAAAGTGCCGCGCCTTTCGAATTCGCGTGAGTATGTAGAAGATATTTTAACTTTGGTACGGACCGTCCAATAAAGGATGAAAAATAAGAAAACCTTTAAAGCTTTATGGAATGTGTTTCTGTTTGTAATCAGTGGAGGCTCGTTGATTTATGGATTCGTGCAACAGAAAAGAATAGTAGAAACCCGGTTAGAATTAAATTCGGCTTGACAGCCTGCAGTCTTTGCTGAATACCAGGAGTGCTGAACTCAAAAAAGCGTTGAAGTCGAATAAAAAAAACTTTATATGAACGCGAAAATGACAACATACCTATTGGGATTTTTCCTGATTGTTTCCCTGGTCTTCGCTTTTTATTCTCATGACCGGGCCGAGAAACTGGATGCTGAAAAGACAGAATGGCAAACCAAATATGAAGAGGCTTTGATCGATGCAGAGGAGGCAGGACAGCGTATTGAAAAAATGAGAGAAGACCTTGAAAAAGCGCTAAGTGATTCTGAAAAGCACCGCCAGCAGGCAGAAGAAGCCCTGAATGAATTGCAAAAAAGAAAACGTTAATCTGTGCAGCCGTTTACTATTCTTACCCCAAGCTCCGGTCGCGTACCCATTCTGTTGAGTGTTCCACATTGTGGCACCGCGTTTCCTGACGAGCTGAAATCAGAGTTTGATCCAACGCTTGCTCAGGCGCCCGATGATACCGATTGGTTTGTTCACCAACTCTACGATTTTGTTCCGGCCATGGGCATCACCATGATCCATGCCAGGTATAGCCGATGGGTGATTGATTTGAACCGCGATCCGGAAAGCAAACCGCTCTATTCTGACGGAAGAATTATTACAGCCCTTTGTCCTACCACTACTTTTTTTGGTGAACCGATTTATCGGGATACCAGAATGGAGGTAAGCGATGAGGAGGTGAAGAGAAGGGTGGAGTTGTATTATAAACCCTATCACCAACAGATTCAGGAATTACTAAATGACCTGAAGAAACAATTTGGCAAAGTGTTGTTGTGGGATTGCCATTCGATCAGGCAACATGTCTCTACAATCCACAATGAAAAATTTCCAGATTTAATCCTTGGTGATGCAGACGGAACCTCAGCTTCGCCCGGACTAATTGAAACAGCGATTAAAAATCTGGAGTCGGGAAGTTATACGCTTAGTCATAACTATCCTTTCAAGGGCGGCTATATTACCCGTCATTTTGGGAAGCCTTCCGAAAACCAGCACGCGTTGCAATTAGAGATGACGAAAGTGAATTACATGGATGACACCGAAAAAAAGCTTGATGTAAAGAGAGCAAGTAGAATGCGTGAGGTGCTCAAGAGGAATTTTAATGGTTTGATTGAAGCGCTTTCTGGAGAAACATTTAGATGAAAATGAGTATGAGAGAATGGCCGCCTGAGTCCCCCCAGGGTAATAGCGAAAGAACCTTAAAGTATTTCCAATTCAAATCTCTTTTGCAGAAAAATGGCTGGCTCTCTCCGGCATACATTGGCGTTGATGAAAACGGAACGATTCGGTATTTATCTGTAAACCCTCCCAATGGAACCATAGCGCTTGAGTCGGTAAACGGTTTAGCGTTGCCGGGATTTCAAAATGCACACTCACATGCATTTCAATATGCCATGGCCGGATTGGCAGAGAACCATCCTGCCGGTGTGGATGATGATTTTTGGACGTGGCGTGAAGAGATGTACAAATGTGCATTGTCAGTTAATCCCGATCAGGCCGAAGCGATCGCTGCCATGTTGTATGCCGAAATGGTTCGGCATGGCTACACACATGTAGCCGAGTTCCACTATCTTCATCATGATAAGGATGGGAAGCCTTACAATAATTTAGCCGAGATGGGTGAGCGGATGGTAGCAGCCGCAAAAACAGCGGGAATAAAAATTACGTTGGTTCCGGTTTTTTATCAGAAGGGCGGTTTTGGAATAGATCCACAGCCCCGACAAAAAAGATTTATTTCAAAAACGGTTGATACATATTTTCAATTGCTGGATGATTCAGCGCATATAGTACGAAATCAAACACACGCCCAACTGGGCTTTAGTGTTCATTCGCTTCGGGCAGTTAACCTGAACGATATCATCACCACATTTAAAACCGGACCTGAAAATATTCCCTTTCATATTCACGTATCGGAGCAGAAAAAGGAAATAGCCGATTGCCTTGCACATTGTAAAAAAAGGCCCATGCAATGGCTGCTGGAAAACCTTCTGGTAAACGAACGGTTTCATTTGGTTCACTCAACCCATCTCGATAATGATGAACTGAAAAACCTGGCCGCATCTCATGCCAACGTGGTCCTGTGCCCGTCAACCGAAGGCAACCTGGGTGATGGAATTTTCAGAATGAAGGAATACATTCGGCTTGGAGGAAGGTGGTGCATTGGAACCGACAGTCATATCGGTTTAAATCCTTTTGAAGAGTTCAGGATGATCGACTACCGCCAACGCCTGGTAACCAACATGCGAAATACGGTGGGTGGCGATGCCGCACATTATTTTGTGAATGAATCCATACAGCAAGGACGCAGGGCGATGGGGAGAAATACAACCGATCATTTTGAAATAGGCCAACCGCTGGATGCCCTCGTGATCAATGCCGGTACCCATTTACTGGCCGATACCTCCGAGAAAAATAAACTGGCTTCCATTGTTTACACATCTGATTCCAGCCGCAACCTCGGAACGATTGTAAGCGGAAAGTGGGTGGTAAAAAACCAACATCACCAGGCCGGTCACGAAATTAAACTTGCTTTTTCGAAGGCGATGAAGGAGTTAAGGAATCGGTAAGCGTATTTCAATAAAAGCAGTGGCTATTTATTTCATCAAGCCATTGGCAAACGCGTAACTGGCAGTTTGATACCACGCAATGGCTTCATCAATTAATGGTTGATCGTTTTCTGTTTTCCTTTGTTCTTTGCCTGAAACTAAAAATGTTTCGGTTTTTAATTGTGGTGACAGGATGACCAATCGGTCACTTTTGATGTATCCGAGACTTTGATAAGTACTGATAAAAGCCCTTTCGCGACCGGGTTCCAACTTAAACATATCGTAGCCATAAAATTTACTGGTATAAGAAAAATTTAAAAGCCCTAACAGTGTAGGCCCTACATCAATCTGGCTCATCAGACGATCCATTTTTCCGGGCATAATATTGCCCGGTGAGTAAATCAACATGGGGATATGATATTTGTTAATGGGAAGTTCTGTTTTTCCAGCACTGGAGGCACAATGGTCTGCCACAATTACAAAAACGGTGTTGGAAAACCAGCTTTTCCGCGAAGCGTCTTTAATAAATTTTCCTATAGAATAGTCGGTATACTTTACAGCTCCCGCCCGGCTGGTGTGAGAAGGAATATCGATACGCCCTTCAGGATAGGTGTAGGGCCGGTGGTTGGAAGTTGTCATAACGTGGGCGAATACACTTTTCGTTTTTGAACTCGTATCAATTTCATTCAGTGCCAGTTCAAAAAGGTTTTCATCGGCCACTCCCCACACGTTTTCATAATCAATATCTTCGTCATTAATGGCCGATCTGTCCACTACCGTATATCCATTATTTCCAAAGAAATAATTCATGTTATCAAAATATCCATATCCGCCATAAATGTATTTGCTTTCATATCCTTTCTCTCTGAAAACTTTGCCTAGTGAAAACAGGTTTTCATTATTCGGTCGTCTCACAATTGACTGACCCGGTGTTGGAGGCACACAAAGAGACAAAGCCTCCAGTCCCCGAACCGTTCGTGTACCAGTGGCATACAGGTTGGTGAAGAATAAGCTGTGTTGTGCCAGTGAATCCAGAAATGGAGTAATACCCTTCTTGTTTCCAAAAGCTGCCATAAAATCGGCACTAAAACTTTCGACACTGATCAACACTACGTTTAATTTTTTTTCTTCATCCGCGTTAACAATTTTTCGTTCAATTCCCCCGGCATTCTGATTCACCAATGTTGCCTCCGGTGTTTGAATCATTTGATGGAGCAGGTCAAAGGCTCTCTCATTGTTTATTCCTGCATAGAATTGACTGTAGTTTAGTTCATTGTTGCGATAAGCAGCGAACAACTCAAAAAGGCCATTGCCGGCCAATTCATTTACAAATGCATTTTCGCTGAACCTGTGCTGCTTGTGATTGACCAAAAAACCTGTGATGAATAAAATTACTCCGTAGGCAATAACCAGTTTGGTTCGTTGTCTGAAGGGTGCTGGCTCCCGGCTTGCCTGATTGATTTGATTCCTTAGTAAATAGGTAATGCCCAACGCAAAAAGACCAAGAATTACAATGATCCATTCAATAGGGTAGGATTGCCGAATATTTCCTACTACCTCCGTAGTATACACTAAGTAGTCAACGGCAATAAAATTAAAACGTGTATTAAACTCATCCCAAAAGAACCACTCAGCGGCTGCATTGAAAAATGAAAGAAAAGTGACTATGAAGAAAATCCCATAAAGAACGTGCCGGTGCCCGGGCTTCTGAAAAATCTTTTCTGGTAACAACCAGAGGTAGAGCACGACCGGGATAATTCCAAAAGCTGCGTTAAGTAAATCGTAGCCAAAACCAAGAAAAAAAATACCCGTGATATTGAGCACGGTAAAATCAACAGAAGAGTAGGACTTGATTAACAGGGCAATTCGGGTAAGCGTTGAAATGCAAACAACGACAGTAACGAGGAGTAAAATGAAGAAACTCCTCGTATTGGGTTTTTTAGAAATTAGAAACATGGTTCAGATTAAAATTGGTTTGTAGGAAAAATCTGGCTGACTAATTGACCACGAAAATAAATAAAATAGCGTAACGACCCCAAAGCGGGCTGGTGTTACGATGGTGCGGCCAACGTTTATGCCGCACCAATGATGAGGAGGGCGGGTTAAATTCTCTGGTACACTTTTTAATGAAATCCAGTAACTACTTTTTCTTGTTCAGATTATCCTCAAACAATTTCAAAATTCTTCTGTATTCATCTGTCCAACTGCTGGGCTCAACAAAACCATGATCTTCAACGGGATACACTGCCAGTTCCCAGTTTTCCTTTTTCAATTCAATTAATCGCTGGGTTAACCGTACAATGTCCTGGAAGTGAACGTTTACATCCACCATACCGTGGCACATCAGCAAGGCACCTTTCAAACCCTCGGCATAATAAATAGGAGAACTTTTAGCAAATGCCAGGCTGTCCGTTACCGGAGTGTTCAGGATGTTAGCCGTGTATCCATGGTTATAGTGTGCCCAGTCGGTTACCGAGCGTAGTGCTGCGCCAGCGGCAAAAACATCGGGCGTAGTAAACATGCCCATCAGGGTGATGAAACCACCGTACGACCCTCCATAAATACCGATCCGCTTGGGATCAATGCCATGTTCTTTTACCAACCAGGCCGCGCCATCCACATTGTCGGTTAAATCTTTGCCGCCCATAAATTGATAGATGCCGGTTCGCCAGTCGCGGCCATATCCTGCGGATGCACGATAATCCATGTCCAATACTGTATAACCCTTGTCGGCCAGTAGATTATGAAACATGTATTCGCGGAAATAACTGCTCCACCACTTGTGCGCATTTTGTAAGTACCCTGCTCCGTGAACAAAAATTACTGCAGCACCATTTGGTTTGGCAGGTTTGTACAAGCGTGAATAAACCTCAGCGCCATCGCGTGCTTTTACGGTTGTAACAATGGGGTCGCGCCAGGGATAGGATTTAAACTCTGCGGAAACTGAGTTGGTCACTTGTTGTGCTTTTGAACCAGCCTTATTTTCCATTAAGTAAAGTTCCCATGGTTGATTGCTGTAAGAGTAGCGGTAGGCCAGTAATTTTTCATCCGGAGAAACCTCCACCTCATGTGCCCCTGTTTGGGTGGTGATGCGCTCTGCTTTTCCTCCTGTAACCGGAAGTTTATAAAACTGTTTTTCGCCCGGGTGAACTTCGTTGGTTGTGATGTAGAAATATTTTTTGCTTCTCGCAAGCTCCGCTTGCTGTACTTCGTATTTACCGAATGTTAGCGCCTTTTTTGTTTTAGTTGTGAGATCGTAAACCTGCAGGTGTGCGTAACCGGTTTCTTCCGACACGAACCAAAGTTGGGTGTTGTTTATCCATCCCAGGCTAAAGCTTCCGGGGCCTCCTACCCAGGCATCGTCATGCTGGCGATCGACTAATGTTAATTTTTGAGTGGCTACATCCAACAGCATCACCCAGCGATCTTTGTTATCAACAGCTCGCAGTTGAAGGGCAGCTTGTTTGCCGTCATCTGACCAGGTAATTCCTGAGAATGTTACAGAACGTAACGATGGCTTCTTTTCTTTTTTATCTTTTTCGTTGGAGCCCTTATCAGCCTCCTCTTTTTGGTATGCCGGAGTATCGTTGATGCCCGGAACACCATCAGTCTTCACCTGTAATACTGTATCACGAACGATGTCGTAAACAAATAACTCGGAAGCATTCATTGGGGCGCCAACTTTGGTTCGGGCAGGAATATCTTCTGTAAAACCAGACGTTGTTACATAATTTGGAACGATGGTGGTTTTAGCCTGAACACGCTTGGTGAGCCGGAAGGTTACATAGTTTCCATCGGGCGAAAGGCGGGGTTGCTCCACAGATTTTTCATCAATGTAGATTTCTTTAGGACGTTTAGGTTCTTCCGAATCTCTGATTTTTTTTGCGACTTCCTGTTTATCGTAACGTTCTTTTACAATTTGAATGTAAGCCAGTTGGTCTTGCTTCAGCCATTTATCCTGATCGGTACCGGCTGGAGTCGAACTTTTCTTTCCTTTTCGGAAATCGGTTAGTTGTGTTACGTTTCCGTTAGCTAGTTCCCAGCTATATAAATTCTGATCGTATGAATAAATAAGTTTCTTTTCATCACCTGAAAACACCGGAGAGCCCTCGCGACCCACGGTGTTGGTCAGTTGGGTTATTTTTCCTGTAGCAACATCCAGCAAAAAGATGTCGCCATTTTTTTCGTACGTCATTTTGGTGAACAGCTTATTGTAAGAGCCCGGTGAAGGCATCGCCATCCGCTCCTTTTTAGAAACCTTTTGCGGAGTTCGGTTTTGAAGGGTGATTTTATAGAGCGAATCGGAAATGGCGTTTTCGGGGTTCCAATTAAAATAAAGGGTTTTCCCATCAGCCGCCCAGTTTAAATTTGTGGGGGCGGTTCCTATCCACCTGGGGTCGCGCATAATTTTTTCGACTGTGAGTTCTCCGAGGGATTGCGATTGTGAGCCCAGGGCAATGAGCAGGAAAGCGAAAAGGAATAAATTGGTACGCATAGAATGTAAAATTTGTTTGAAGATAAAGAAGATTTGAAAAGCCCTTGCTAACTTTTACACTAACTCAAGACTATGCTAAGACCACTGGAAAAAAAAGACAATCCTGCGGTGCGTGATATCATACGAACGGTGATGCCTGAATTTGGCGCCAGCGGAAAAGGGTTCGCCATTCACGACAGCGAAGTGGATCACATGTTTGAGACCTACTCCATGCCGGGAAGCGCATACTTTGTTTGGGATGAAAACGGAAAAATTTTAGGAGGCGGAGGAATTGCCCCATTGCTGGGAGGGAATGCCAATACCTGCGAACTGAAGAAAATGTATTTTTTACCGGAAGGCCGCGGAAAGGGACTTGGCCAATCCATTCTTGCCGAGTGCCTGAAAGCCGCTAAAACATTGGGATTTACCTACTGCTATCTCGAAACCTTTAACACAATGAATCTTGCCATGAAACTGTATGAGAAAAATGGCTTTGAGAAAATTCCGGGCCCCTGTGGCAATACCGGACATTTTGCGTGTGATGTGTTTTATAGAAAAAGATTATAAAAAAGTGTGGTTTGGTCACCATCTCTTGAAATAGAACCACACAAAATTATTCATTCTCCATTTCTGACACTTCATCAAGTAAATTCAGCACCTGGCAACAAAAGTTTTGAGAGAATACAACTTTTCGCCCATAATGGTAGTCTAATTGGGCAGAACCTCTATGAAAACCCTTAGTTTACGCAGAACCGCTTACCTTGCTCTTGGCATTATGGTCGCTATCCTGGTGATCCTAACTACCAGTGTGTTTGGTATGAATTAGTGTACGTAGCTGTTTTATGTGCTTAAGTGTTTCTGTATTATAACTTAACCGCGACAACACTTCAGTACAGTAACACATTAATATCTCCAGCTCCTCACATCAGCACCTTTTGGTGCACTTTCTTCAATTTGTTTTAAAATTTTAGGCAGGTACATGGTATTGTAGCGAAGTCGTGATACATAGTTTGGATTTTTCTGATCGCCATTCCAGCAATGTTCAGCCCGGTCGCCATAATCAACCTCACCATCGTAGAATGGGTTTTTAGTTCCCTTTAAAAATTCTTCGGTTAAATACACTGCATTGTTGAGATAGTAATTATCCATATCACCACAGTAGAGGTGAATCTTACCCTGAAGTTTGGGCCCCAGCGTTGCCCAATCGCGTTGCAGGATGTGCCGTAAATCGTAATGCTCTTTCCAGTACGCAGCAACCGTTGAATCAATTTCACCTGTGCGTTTGTTCCAGATGGGTTTCGGATAACCATCTTCACCTTGCGGGGAGTACACGGCTTCCCAAATGTCCCACTGCTGACCTGAGCGCGTTTTAGTTCCTAGCGCTAACTCATAGTGGTTGCTCTCTTGCATGGTGGATTGAACCTGCCCCAGGTAATTTCTGTGTGATGGTATTGGTAGTTTTTTGTGATCGCTGTCGTACCAATAAGCATTTTTTTGTTTGTAAATATCTACGAGGCAGTATGCACGAAAGTCAATGGGATCCGGACAAGCAGCAAAACAACCATTGAGCTCATCGGGGTAAAACATTTGCACAGCCAGTGCTTCCCATCCTCCGGTGGAACCTCCGTAAGTAAAGCGTGCCCAGCCTTCACCAATTCCTCTGAATTGTTTTTCTATTTCAGGAATGAGTTCGTGCATAATGGCATCGCCATAAGGACCAAGGTTGGCAGAGTTAACAGCATACGAATCATCGTAATACGGATTAGCATGCTGAATTTCAATGGCGAGAAAGCGCGGAAAGTTCTTACCCGTCCATTGTTTGTAAAAATTGTACGCTTCTTGTGCTTGAAATTTTCTATAACCATAAATTTGAAACCGTTCATTGTAGTCGGTTGTATCCATGGCTGGATCAGGAGGGGTTTCGCTAAATCCGCCAAAGTCGGAAGGAAAATGCCCATGAAAAATCATGAGCGGATAGCGTGCCTCCGGGTGCTGATCAAAACCTTCCGGAATTAAAATATGCGCTCCTAAAAACATAGGCTTACCCCAAAACTCGGTGAGCAGTTTGCTTTGAATTTTGATGTGCTTGATATACTTCGTGTCTTTCGGTTCGGTAACCGGAGGAATTTTCTGATCCATCACCAGGTGAATGGTTTCGCTTTTCGATGGATCAATCTTGAGTCTAACCGGTTTACTGTAAAAATTATCTGGTTTGCGGTTCCATTGTTGACCCTCTCCTTTATCGGGAGGAAGTTTTATGGTGTGACCTGTTTTCAGTGTAAATGTTTCGTAACGGTTTAACAGCGTCTGAACAAAATATTCACCGGCCGGAACATCGGTTAGTGTTTGAAAAGGAAAACCAAATGAAGACGCATCAATCATCATTGCATCTCCGGGTTTAATCCCTGCCACATCTACACCAAAAATCAATTGTGTTTTTAATCCGTCCGAAATCTGAAAGCGCGGTTCAGATTTGTCGTTGTTGGCCAACAATAGCAGCAACCTTCCATCTTGCGCCTGGTTACTCATTTCCTTTGTAAAAGTGACCGAAAATTTCAGCGGACTTCTTTTAGTAGAATCAAGCGTAACACAACTGAGACCAACGGCCACCAGCGCGAAGGAGAGTAAACGCGATATTTTCATGAGGTTGAGTTTATTAAATGTACTATTTTGTACAGGCGGCAGCAAACGAAATTACCGGAATGGAGTTTAAAGATTGGCTTAGCAAACAACCTGCAATATTTTTATATTGCATTTCTGTAACATTGGCTTACTATGAATGTGTACCTCATTGAGGACGATGAAATTTATGCTGAGTTTGTTCAGCGGTCGCTGAGCAAGAATCCCAGCTATAATGTAAAGAACTTCAGATCGGCCGAGGATTGTCTGGCTAGTGGAAATGAGATAGCAGATGCCTACATTGTTGATTACCGCTTGCCGGGAAAATCAGGCATTGAATTTTATGAAGAGATCAAGCCACGCCTGAAAGAAGAAAACAAGCTGATTATGATGAGTGCCATCGATGATGGTAATATGGTGTTGAGCTTTATTAAAAAGGGCGTGCGTGATTATGTGATTAAAGACGACAATGTGATTGAGTCGCTAACGGCCATCCTGGACGGAAAAGAAGAAGAATATTATTTGTTTGATTAACCGATTGTTTTCGGGAGCTCAGCCGAGAATACACTTCCTACGCCAGCCTTGGTTGAACACGTTATTTCTCCACCGATTTTTTCAGCCATGGCCTGAGCAACAAAAAGTCCCAGCCCTGTTGAACTTTCTCCCGCTGTTGGTCGGGCCGATAGCTTCTGGAACTTTTGAAAAATACGTGAGACTTCTTCCGCGCGAAAACCCGGAGCCTCATCGCGAATGTCGATTTTTAAGTGAGCATGCGTACAACCGGCACGAACCGAAACAGTTGTGCCAGCCGGGGAAAACTTCACTGCATTTGCCAACAAATTGTCGATGACGCGCGCCATGCACTGTTTGTCTGTAAACATTGTAAGATCAGGTTCGCATGAAACTGTTAGTCGAATGTTCTTTTTTTCAGCAATCGCAGAGAAATTTTTAACGCATGATTCCACTAATGTAACGGCATTAAACTTTTCGGGATGCAGATCGATACCGCGATACTCCAGGTTACGATAGTCGACCATGTTGCGCATCATGGCCAAACCATCGGCAATAACAAGGTGAATTTTCTCCAGGTAATTTTTTTGCTCGACCGTCAGGTTGCTGCTGTTCATCTGCATTAGCTGGATCAACGCAAAAACACGGTTAAGCGGTGAGCGCAAATCGTGCGAGACAATGCTGAGCAACTGCTGTTGTTCAAGCATGAGTTGTTCAACCTGTTTCGACAGGTTGTCGATATCAGAAAAATCGTTCATGCAAAACGAAGGTAAAGTTTTTTGCTGGAAGGTTCTTAATATGAACTTTTACCGGAGGAGAGCATTTTCAAATCAAAGCCGGGACGGCCTAAAATTTCAACCGCACTTCACTTTTGTAATCAACAGGAATTCGCAAGGGAAGCCCTTTATAGGTAACACTAATGGAACCTTTGTATTGAACTTTTAATTTTTTTCCGCCAATCATTCCGAAAATGGTGTCGAGTAAACCGAGTTCTTTCATGTTCAGTTTTACTTCAAGCGGAACGCTGAACTCGGCTTCGGCCGGAATGGCCATCTTCAATTCCTGGTCGACCATGCCGGTTTTCTTTTCATTCACATAGACATCAACTTTTACCTTGCGCAGCTTAATTTTAATATTATTGGGATTGTACAAAATGGCTTTAGCCTTTAGTGTTGGTTCGGTGTTGGCATCTACCACAATATCACGAACACTTTTTAGAACAACCTCTTCTTTTGGTTTACAGGAAGGGCTGAGAAACAGTGTCAGAAAAAGGATAGACCAAGCCGTGAAATTTGGTGTTTGGTATTTGGAATTTGAAATCATCATCATAAGTATAGACAATCTATCCGTAACTTTGTTACATGAGTGAACGCTTTGAGGAAATTGCTGATGGTTTGGCTGATCATGGCTATGCCATAACAGATCAATTTTTGAGCCAGGCAGAAGTAGATGCAATCCTTCAGGCCGAAGAATTTCAGTCGGGCATAGCAAAATTTAAGAAAGCCGGAATTGGCAACGCGAAGGCAGTGCAAATACAGGAAGCCATCCGTGGCGATTATATCCATTGGCTGGATAAAAAGAATTCTCCGCCATCTGTTCAGGTTTACCTGAATCGGGTAGATGAACTGGTGAAATTTTTAAACCGATCACTTTTTTTGAGTTTAAAAGATGTGGAAGTGCACATGACCGTGTATCCGGCCGGCTCTTTTTACAAACGCCACCTCGATCAGTTCAAACAAGATGATCACCGCAAGCTTTCTGTGATCTGTTATTTAAACCACGACTGGAAGGAAGAACAAGGCGGACAACTGAGGATGTATTTGCCTGACCGGTCATTGGATGTACTTCCAAATGCTGGCCGGGTAGTGATTTTCAGAAGCGATCAGATCGAACATGAAGTGCTTCCTGCAACACGCGAGCGCCTCAGTATTACCGGGTGGATTCTTGATCGGCTTGCAGACTTAAAAAGTTTGTAACTACTTAAAGAATTCGGGTTGCCCCTCATCCCACCCTGTTGCTTCCTGATACGCACGACCGAGCAATATCAACTCTGCTTCGCCAAATAATCTTCCCAAAAATGAAATGCTGGTTGGACTTTTTTGATCGTTAAATCCGTTTGGCATAACCAGGCATGGATTGCCGGTAAGGTTGGTCATCAATAATTGATTGCCGCCAAAGCTTGGCGCCACAATTACATCATACGTTTTTGTGATGGCGTAAAACTTTTCAATGAGTTGCTGGCGAACGCGGTTTGCATTGATGTACTCCACAGCCGGGATGAAACGTGCCGCGCGAAACGAATTGGGCCAGGCATTTTTTCGTTGCGAAGTCAGTAGACTATCTCGATTGGAACGTGTGAGTTCATCGAAAGCCGCTGCTGCTTCAGCAGAAAGTATAACACTCAATGCATTAACCGGAAGATCCATTGGAAGTTCAACAGGCTGTAATTGAACACCCAACGAACGAAGTACATTCAATGCGATGGAATCATTTGTGCGGTTATAATATTTCGATTCAAAAAGTGATTTCAAATATCCAACCTTTAATTTTTTAATGTCGGCAGTACCATCATAATTGAATGACGCGTCCTTAACAGTTTTATCATACCCATCGCTTCCGCGGATTGCATCCAACACGAGTGCACAATCCAACGCTGACCGGCAAATTGGTCCAATCTTATCCATGCTCCAGCTTAAGGCCATAGCACCGTTACGGCTTACACGCCCGAATGTCGGGCGCAAACCGGTTACACCGCAGCGGGTCGAAGGGGAAACGATTGACCCTAATGTTTCGGTACCAATGGTAAACGCTACAAGACCTGCGCTGGTGGCAGAAGCTGATCCGGCAGAGGAGCCGCTTGATCCCTGTTTCAGGTTCCATGGATTTTTGGTAACGCCACCGTACCAAATATCGCCCATAGCCAGGGCGCCCATCGTAAGTTTAACAAGCAGCACAGCGCCAGCGTCATTTAATTTTTTTACAACTGTTGCGGTAGTGTTAATGGTCTGATCCTGAAAACCGGCTGCTCCCCACGTTGTTTTTGTTCCTTCAACAGCCAGCAGATCTTTTATCCCGTACGGAATACCGTGCAAGGGTCCGCGATATTTACCTTTGGCAATTTCTTCATCTGCTTTCCTGGCCTGTTGGAACGCTGTTTCTTCCATCAGGGTGATAACACATTGCAGCGTGTCGCCAAATTTTTTCAACCGGTTCAGATAGAGTTTCGTCAGCTCAACGGAAGTGATTTTTTTATTTTTGATGAGGGTGGCAAGTTTATAAACCGGATAGAAGGCAAGCTCCTCACGGTTGGCAGGCAGCGTAACTTCTTTTGGTAAATTCCAGTTGATTGGGAGTTGTTTATTATTAAGGTGAAATCCAGAAGGTAAAGGATCAAAAAGAATTGCCGGTGCAACACTGTTGTTCAGGGTATATCCATGGAGGGCTTTGTATGAATCCTGGGCTCGTTTCAAATTATCCATCAGGGAATCGCGTTCCGCATCGGTCAGTTGAATGTCATAGTAAGGCTCAATTGTTGAGGTGGGATAGTTGCTTTGAGCATTAACACAGTTTGCCGTTGAGATAAGTATCAGTGAAACCATGTAAATTGTTTTGTAACTTTTGATCGCCATAAGATGGATTTTAAGGAAGAGTAATTTACATCAAAGCATGCAATGAAAGAATACTTTTTGAAGCTGTATCAATACAATGCGTGGGCAAACAACCGCGTACTCAACTGTCTGCAACACCAACAAGTAGAAGACGAAAAAATTTTCACTCTGATGGGCCACATTGTGGCTGCGCAATTGTTGTGGCTTCACCGCGTGAAAGCCCTGCCACCTCCGGATGTGAAATTATGGGGAAATTATACGCTCACACAACTGAAAACCATGGCCGAAGAAGGGGGCACAAAGTGGTTGGAATTTGTGGAAACTGAAAATAACTTTAGCAGGGAGTTGAGTTACAGAAATTATGTTGGTGACGCTTATACCAATAGTGTTGAAATGATTATGATTCATGTCGTGAATCACGCATCGTATCACCGGGCTCAAATAGCCATGCTGCTCAGGCAAAAAGGTCTTGAACCCATCAATACGGATTTTATTACCTATGACCGTGTGATCCGCGGGCAATGGAAAGAATAGTAAACAAACTAAACCCCTCAACTATGAAAAGGATTTATTTGATCATTACGTCTTTCATGATAGCCGTAACGGTAGTTGCGCAAGACGGCATCACCGTATGTCACACACCCGCTACTGAAAAGTTTGCGTTGTTTGCTTCGAATAAGAAATTTAATGATGATCACCAGGCACCTCGCCTTTATGTGCACCACAGTACAGAGGGAGGTAAGATGATTACCTTCCAATGCCCGGATGGTTCAACGGCAAGCGCATACGTGATTGAAGCAAAGAAAAAATCCAGTAATTGGATTGTTGTTTTTCAGGAATGGTGGGGATTGAATGACAATGTAAAAAGGCAATCGGAAGATTTTTTTAAAGACCTGGGCAATGTGAATGTGATCGCGCTGGATATGTACGAGGGTAAAATAGCCACCACCAAAGAAGATGCCGGCAAATACATGAGTGAGTTTAAAAGTGAACGCGGCATGCAAATTATTATGGGCGCTCAAAAATTTGTTGGAAAAAATGCGAAAATCGGTACGGTTGGCTGGTGTTTCGGAGGAGGCCTTTCCCTGCAAGCTTCATTAACGTATGGCAAACAAGCCGTTGCGTGTGTCGTGTATTATGGAATGCCGGAGGAAAATATAGATCGATTAAAAACCCTCAATGCAGATGTATTGGGAATTTTTGGCACAAAAGACGGATGGATTAACACAGAGGTGGTAAAGAAATTTGAAGCCAACATGAAGGCCGCAGGTAAAAATCTCAGCGTAAAAACTTATGAGGCCGATCATGCTTTTGCCAATCCCAGTAATCCGTTAGGAACTTTTGATGAAGCTGCATACAAAGATGCTTATAAAAACACGGTGGAATTTTTTAAAGCAAGATTGAAGTAATCAGGGTTGATCGTGAAGAGAAGCGTAAAATTAATTTACGATTTACGATTTACTCCCAAACCACTTTTCCTTCCATGTGATACCACGTTGGGTAAGTTGGCAGATGAATCTTCTCAACCTCGTTACGTTTTACTTTCATGGTAGGTGTCATCAATCCATTCTCAACGGTCCAGTCGTTTTTCATAATCACTGCTTTTTCAATTTGCTCATAAGTTTCCAACTGAGGATTGATTTGAGCGATGGCATCACTCAAACTGGCCGCAACAGCTTCCTTTGATTTTGCTTTTCCGGCAGCAGACAGCACAACAAGCGCGATGGGTTGTGGTACGCCCATACCTACTACACATACCTGCTCAATATCCGTATTGTCGAGAAGTTTCATTTCAAGCGGTGATGGGGCAATGTATTTTCCCTTATCGGTTTTAAACAAATCTTTAACCCTTCCGGTAATGGTTAAAAACCCATCAGCAGAAATTTGTCCCTGGTCACCTGTTTTTAAATATCCTTCTTCGTCAAAAATTTCTTTGGTGAGTTCGGGCTCTTTGTAGTAGCCTTTCGTTAACCCCGGGCACTTCACGCGTATTTCTCCGCCTTCCGCAATTTTTACCTGCAACCCTTTTAATGGAGTGCCTACTGTTCCGTGCCGGTTTGTTTCATTTCGGTTAAAGTGTGCATACACGCAATCTTCGGTCATGCCATAGGCTTGTAAGATTCGGATCCCTAATCGTTCATACCATTTTTGAACATCAGCCGAAATGGGTGCTGCCCCGCTAAAAATTTGGCCGGCACGCGTAAGACCCAGGCCTTTTTTTATTTTTTTTCGGATGAGGGAATTGACCAGGGGAATGGAGAGCAGGGAATCCATTTTTTTCTGCGGAAGTTTCTCAAGAATTTTTTCCTGGAATTTTCCCCAGATGCGCGGCACGGCAAAGAAATGAGTGGGTTGTGTATCAGCCAGGTTTTTCGGGAAAGTTTCCAGGGTTTCGGAAAATGAAAAACTCCCGCCCTGGTAGATGCCCATAATTTCAATACCCATACGCTCGGCAATGTGGCTCATAGGCAAATATGAAAACAGAACAGGATGTTGCTGAATGCCAAGTTCCGGACACGCACTGGAAATCGTTGAATCAAATGCACCAACACTGTGCATGACACCTTTGGGTTTGCCGGTTGTTCCGGATGTGTACATGATCGTCATCAAATCATCTGGGCTCCACACGGCAGGGGCTTGCATAGGAGAATGATTGTTCACCCAATTTTCCCAGGTGTTGGGTTCGTCAATTCCGTAAAGAGAAATGCTAAGCCGGATAATATTTTCAGGGATGCCAGATTTTTGACCAGCGTAATGATCGAGTTTGCCAATGATGATCAGTTTAGATTCACTATGCTCCAGAATTTGGCGGATAGACGGTGCCGTAAGGGTAGGATAGATGGGTACCGAAACACAACCGGCCATCATAATGGCGAGATCGCCCATTACCCAGTGCGCACAATTTTTCGAAAACAATGCAACATTGCTCCTGGGTGGCAGGTTCAGCGCTCTTATGGCCGAAGCCACCCTTCTGATTTCGTCTCCCGCTTGTTGGTAGGTCCAGGGTTTCCACTCACCGTTAACAGGTTGGCGAAGAAACAGGTTGTTCGGAATTTCCTTTTCCCATTTTAAAAATTGAGCAAGCGGACTGGAAGCCATAGGCGGATTAGTTTAGGTCTAACAATTTACGATTTTTGATTTCAGATTCACGATTGAGGTCAGGATTTCAACGCATCATTGTTTCTTAAATTAAAATCGTAAATCTAAAATCGTAAATCTTCTCTACCTTCGCCACATGTCAGAAACCACTAAAAAACTTTTCCTGCTGGATGCATATGCGTTGATTTACCGTGCTCACTTTGCTTTTACCAAAACACCACGCATTAACTCAAAAGGCATCAACACATCTGTTCCTTTTGGATTTACCAACACCCTTTTGGAAGTTCTGCAAAAGCAAAAGCCCACACACATTGGTGTCGCATTTGATACAGCCGCTAAAACATTTCGCGATGAGATTTTTGAAGAGTATAAAGCCACACGCCAGGAAATGCCGGAAGATATTCGCTATGGCGTTCCAAAAGTGAAAGAGATTTTGAACGGCTTTAATATCCCGATTTTGGAGATGGATGGATTCGAAGCGGATGATATTATTGGTACGTTGGCGAAGCAGGCAGAGAAACAAGGCTTTGAGGTGTTCATGATGACCCCCGACAAGGATTTTGGCCAGGTTGTAACCGATAAAATAAAATTGTACAAACCAGCTTACATGGGCAACGCGGTTGACATCATGGGGCCGAAAGAAGTTTGCGCGAAATGGGATATCGAAAATGTTTCGCAGGTGATAGACATACTGGGCTTACAGGGCGATAGCTCCGATAACATTCCGGGCATTCCGGGTGTTGGCCCCAAAACAGCCGCTGAACTACTCAAGCAATTCGGAACGGTTGAAAATGTAGTAGCCAACGCAAGTCAGTTGAAAGGTAAACTGAAAGAACGTGTTGAACAATTTGGAGAACAAGCCATTCTTTCGAAAACCCTGGCAACAATTAAGCTGGACGTTCCCATCAAATTTGATGAAGCCGGGTTGCACTACACCGGCCCGGATTCGGCAAAACTGAAACCGATCATTGAAGACCTGGAATTTAAAACCATGATGCCGCGAATTTTCGGTGCGCCCGGTGGAACCCAAACAACACCGATAACGACAGCTTCTCCAAAAGCATCACAACTCTCGATGTTTGGGCAGGCAGCAGAGAAAACAGAAACGACTAAGCCGGCAGAAATTTCCGGTGATTTAAAAAAGCTATCGCCAAATACATCTTATAAAGCAATTGAAACACGCGAAGCACGAATTGAAGTAGCGGAAAGGTTAAAGCAGCAAAAGGAGTTTTCGATTGAAGCTGTTTTCGATCACGCACAATTAACAGCATTTGCCTTTTCTGTTTCACCGGGAGAGGCATGGTACGTGGCCATCAATAAAAGCAAGTCAGCGGAAACTTTAGCAGAATTCACAGAAGTTCTGCAGCATGATAAAATAGGGAAAGTTGGTCATAATCTGAAGGCTGTATTGCTGGCACTGAAGGATGTTGCCATTGAAGTTCAGGGTACGTTGTTCGATACCATGGTGGCTCATTATTTAGTAGAGCCGGAAGGTTCGCACGATCTGGGAATTTTATGTTCGCAGTTTGTGGGGTATCAATTACTGACGGAAGACGAAAACAGTGAAATGGTACGGGCATGTGAACGGGCTGACCTAGCCTTACAATTAAAACTGAAACTGGCGAAGGAGCTGGAGATTCGCAGACACAGTAAACTGCTGCAGGATGTAGAGATGCCATTGATGAAGGTGCTTGCCGCGATGGAATACGAAGGTGTGCGCATCGATGAAAAGGCCCTCGCAAAAATGTCGGAAGATCTTCGGCAGGAAAGCGAACGTGTTGAAAAGGAGATTTTTAAAATTGCCGGAACGGAGTTTAACATCGGGTCGCCCAAGCAACTGGGTGAAGTTTTATTTGATAAGCTCAAACTCACAGAAGGTAAAATTAAGAAAACAAAAACCGGCCAATATGCCACCGGTGAAGAAGTGTTGGTGAAGTTGGCCGGTGAACACGCCATCGTAAAGAAAATTCTGGACTACCGTGAATACGAAAAGCTTCGTTCGACCTACGTTGATGCACTGCCGAAAATGGTGAGCAAACGCGATAACCGCATTCATACCGATTACAGACAAGCCGTGGCGGCCACCGGAAGACTGAGTTCCAATAATCCCAACCTTCAAAACATTCCAATTCGTACCGAGAAGGGAAGACAAATCAGGAAAGCGTTTGTGCCGAGGGATGAAAATTATCTATTCATGTCGGCCGACTATTCACAAATCGAATTGCGCATAGCAGCCTCGTTTGCCAAGGACGAAACGATGATTGATGCATTTAAAAACAAACGCGACATTCACACCACCACAGCAGCGAAAGTTTTTAAAGTACCTATTGATCAAGTAACACCGGATATGAGGAGAAAGGCCAAAGAAGTAAACTTTGGAATTTTGTACGGAAGCACTGCTTTCGGGTTGTCACAAAACCTGAACATAACCCGCACAGAAGCCGCTGAAATTATTGAGTCGTACTTCAAAGAATTTCCGGCCATCAAACGCTACATGGATAATTCCATTTTGCAGGCGAGAGAAACTGAATTTGTTGAAACAATTTTAGGAAGGAGACGGTATTTGCGCGACATTAACTCACGAAACATTACCACACGAGGTTTTGCTGAACGAAACGCCATTAACGCGCCCATCCAGGGAAGCGCTGCTGACATCATCAAGATTGCAATGGTAAACATTCAGCGCTGGTTGTTAAAGGAAAAATTGCGAACCAAAATGATCATGCAGGTACACGATGAATTGGTTTTCGATCTGCACAAAGCGGAAGAAAAGGCAGTGTGCGAAAACGTAGCCAAACTCATGCAGTATGCCGTTCACCTGGAAGTACCGATGGAAGTTGAGATAGGTGTGGGTGCGAATTGGCTGGAGGCACACTAAAAGATATAGAAGTGATTTATTTCAAATAAGACATAACAACGTATGAGAATCTTTTTTCTACTTTTCAT